>OJMG01001765.1_pt1 | contig 19603 bp, 10 predicted proteins | sample 1597141 | NCBI WGS metagenome assembly OJMG01 (sample SAMEA2452119, study PRJEB22498) | human gut metagenome | biome: human feces; feature: human gut; material: feces | place: Australia | collected 2012 | reverse complement strand
GTGGAGAGAATAATGCCTGGACGAATAATGATATAACCAATTACTACCTCACTGTACCTCGTCAGAACGTAGAAACCGGCTTTTGGCTGGAATCTGACCGGATGTTGAGTCTTGATTTTAGCGAACGGAGTCTGGAGGTACAGCGGGGAGTAGTAATGGAAGAATTCAAACAGCGATGTTTGAATCAGCCTTATGGGGATATCGGACATCTTTTGCGTCCTCTGGCTTATCAGACGCATCCTTATCAATGGCCTACTATCGGAAAAGAGTTGTCGCATATTGCCAATGCTACGCTGGAAGAAGTGAAGGCATTCTTTTTCCGTTTTTATGCTCCTAATAATGCTATATTAGCTGTAACCGGCAATATCTCTTTCGAAGAAGCGGTTGCTTTGACGGAAAAATGGTTCGGCTCTATTCCTCGTCGGGAAGTTCCTCAACGGAACCTGCCACAAGAACAGGAACAGACGGAAGAACGGCGGCTGACGGTAGAGAGAAATGTTCCTCTCGATTCTTTATTTATGGCATACCACATGCCTGCCCATTGCCATCCGGATTATTATGCATTTGATATTTTGTCGGATGTGTTGAGCAACGGACGTTCCAGCCGGTTGAACCAGCGTTTGGTACAACAGAAACAATTATTTTCGAGTATAGATGCTTATATTTCCGGCAGTGTAGATGCGGGGTTATTCCATATTAGTGGTAAACCTTCGGCAGGTGTCACCCTGGAACAGGCGGAAGCGGCAGTGCGGGAAGAACTGGAACTGTTGCAGCAAGAATTGGTTGACGAACAGGAACTGGAAAAAGTGAAGAACAAATTTGAGTCCACCCAGATATTCGGCAACATCAATTATTTGAATGTGGCAACCAACCTGGCTTGGTACGAATTGCTTGGCCGGGCGGAGGACATGGAAAAAGAGGTCGATCGTTATCGGTCTGTCACGGCTGAACAATTGCGGGCGGTAGCTCAATCTGCTTTCCGTAAGGAGAACGGAGTAATACTATATTATAAGAAACAACAAAATTAAATTCTCCCTTTTTATAATCTATCAGTGAAAGGGGAAAATCCCTTTGCCTGAAAATGGAGATACGTTTAGGTAACGGAAAAGTAAATGAGACATATTTATAGTACATATAAAGAGCATTATAAAGCACTAATTTTTCTCGGACTGCCGATTGTGATCGGTCAAATAGGAGTAATCGTTCTTGGATTTGCGGATACGTTAATGATCGGGCATCATAGTACGATTGAGCTGGGAGCAGCTTCCTTCGTCAATAATGTGTTCAATCTGGCGATTATTTTCAGTACGGGTTTTTCGTATGGGCTGACTCCCATTGTGGGAGGTTTGTATGGAACCCGCCAGTATGCCCCTGCGGGACAGGCTTTACGCAACAGTTTGCTGGCAAACCTGATGGTTGCATTGCTGCTGACTGTCTGTATGACTGTTCTTTATCTAAATATAGAACGTCTCGGACAGCCGGAAGAATTGATTCCCCTGATTAAACCGTATTACCTTGTTTTGCTCGCTTCACTAGTGTTTGTCATGCTTTTCAATGGATTCAAGCAGTTTACAGACGGAATTACGGATACAAAAACCGCTATGTGGATATTGCTTGGTGGAAATGTCTTGAATATCATAGGAAACTATATCCTGATTTATGGAAAGCTCGGATTGCCCGAGTTAGGTCTGTTGGGAGCAGGTGTCAGCACGCTGTTCTCGCGTATCGTGATGGTGATTATATTTATCATCATCTTTATGCGTAGTCCGCGTTTTGTCCGCTATAAGATTGGCTTTTTCCGTTTGGGATGGTCACGAGCTATATTTGGGCATTTGAATGGCCTCGGATGGCCGGTTGCTTTTCAAATGGGAATGGAGACAGCCTCTTTTAGTCTAAGTGCGATCATGATCGGTTGGCTGGGTACTATCGCTTTGGCTTCTCATCAGGTTATGCTGGCTATTTCGCAGTTTACATTTATGATGTATTACGGTATGGGTGCTGCTGTAGCTGTTCGTGTCAGTAACTTCAAAGGTCAGAATGACATCATCAATGTACGTCGTTCTGCCTATGCAGGTTTTCATCTGATGATGACATTGGGCGTTGTGCTTTCTTTGATTGTCTTCCTTTGCCGGAATTACTTGGGAGGCTGGTTTACCGACAGTCAGGAAGTGGCTGCTATGGTGACCTCTCTAATCTTCCCTTTCCTCGTTTACCAGTTTGGCGACGGACTGCAGATTACTTTCGCCAACGCTTTGCGTGGAATTTCAGATGTAAAACTAATGATGGTGATTGCCTTTGTCGCCTATTTCATTATTTCTCTTCCTGTAGGTTATTTCTGCGGCTTTGTCATGGGATGGGGAGTAGTAGGTGTCTGGATGGCATTTCCTTTTGGTTTGACGAGCGCAGGATTGATGCTTTGGTGGCGTTTTCATCACATGACGAAACTCCCCGAACCTCACCCCAAAACCTGATGCTAAATACTTGATAATTAAAACTTAATACTTAACCCCAATGGCTTCCTTCCGTTTTACAAAGTTGAAAATAACCGCCGGTTACACTTTGTTGCTGGCGATCCTCCTTTTCTCGCTGGTGTTTGTACATCGTGAGATGGAAGCATTGTCGGCCGCCGACGATCAACAGAATTTAAGAACAGACAGTTTATTGACCCTTCTCCATGAGAAAGATCAAAACACGATTCAGATGTTGCGGGTGCTAAGTGAGGCAAACGACAGCCTTCTCTCTGCTTCGGAAATCGAAGAAATCATATCCGAACAGGATTCTGTGATTACCCAGCAACGGGTACAACATCGGGTCATCACCAAACGTGACTCGTTAATCACTACTCCTAAAAAGAAGGGATTCTTCAAACGACTCGCCGAAGTGTTTTCCCCTTCTAAACAAGACAGTGCCGTATTAGTAAATACATCGTTGGAAGTAGCCACTGATACCATTCTCCAACCGACCACTTCTAAAGATTCTCTTCAGCAGAAAATCCGCATGGCTACCGAAGAAAAACGGTTGCAACGGAGGAAAACAATCCGACGTACCAGTACAAAGTACCAGCGGATGAATACGCAGTTGACGGCACGGATGGATAGCTTGATTAAACAGTATGAGGAAGAAATGACCTTGCGTGCCCGTCAGGATGCCGAACTTCAGCAGGAAGTGAGGATGCGGTCGGCACGTATCATCGGCGGTATCGCGGTTGGTGCCGTACTATTATCGGCTTTTTTCCTGATATTGATTATGCGGGATATTTCCCGTAGCAACCGTTACCGCCAGCAATTGGAGGTGGCGAATAAACGGGCGGAAGATTTGCTGATCGCCCGTGAAAAATTAATGCTTGCCATTACCCATGATTTTAAAGCTCCGTTAGGCTCAATTATGGGATATACCGAACTTCTGTCCCGATTGACAGAAGATGAACGGCAACGATTCTACCTCGACAATATGAAAAGCTCTTCAGAACATTTATTGAAGTTAGTTAGTGACTTGCTTGATTTCCACCGGCTTGATCTCAATAAAGCGGAAGTGAATCGCGTAACCTTTAACCCTTCCCAGCTATTCGACGAAATTTATGTCAGTTTCGAACCTTTGACCGCTGCCAAAGGTTTAGCCTTGCAATGTCACGTCGTCCCGGAACTGAATGGAAGATATATCAGTGATCCTTTGCGACTCCGGCAAATTGTGAATAACCTTTTGTCCAATGCCGTAAAATTTACTCAAAAAGGCGAGATCAGTCTGACAGCCGGTTATGATTCTTCAAAGTTAACCATTGCCATAGCCGATACAGGAAAAGGAATGGCGTTAGAAGATCGTGAACGCATTTTCCAGGAGTTTACACGTCTTTCCGGTGCACAGGGGGAAGAAGGATTCGGGCTTGGATTGTCTATTGTGAAGAAGCTGGTTACCTTACTTGAGGGAACAATTGACGTGCAAAGCACATTAGGAAAAGGGAGCTGTTTTACTGTAACTTTACCTCTTTATCCGGTAGGTAAATCCATTGCGGAAAGCGAATCTCCGGAAAATGAATCTTCGGAGGACGAAAGTCCATACGCTCCCAAACAGTCGGTTGCCATTCCTCCCATGAAAGTCATTCGTGTGCTTTTGATTGATGACGATAAGATTCAGCTGAATCTGACTGCTGCCATGTTGAAACAGCATGGTATTGATGCCGTATGTTGTGAACAGCTGGAACAGCTGATTGAACAACTTCGCTCTTCCGTCTTCGATGTATTGCTGACAGATATACAAATGCCTGCCATTAACGGGTTTGAGCTGGTAAAACTATTACGGGCTTCTAATATACCACAAGCAAAAACAATCCCTGTTATTGCTGTGACTGCCCGTAGTGAAATGGATAAAGCCGCTTTACATGAACATGGTTTTGCCGGTTGTTTGCATAAACCGTTTACAGTAAAGGAATTGTTGCTAACAGTAAATGAAGGTCAACTTTCGGCCGATGAAGCGCATATAACAGAAGATATGCAACTAAATGTAAATGCCCTCACTTCTTTTTCGGAGGATGATCCTGAAGCTACACATTCCATTATCCAAACATTTATAGAGGAAACACAAAAGAGTGCTGACCGGATGGTGCAGGCATTAAATGCTAAGGAGGTGGATGAAATAGCTGCAATAGCTCACAAACTTCTTCCTCTTTTTACATTGATTGGAGCTGGGAATGCTGTAATTCTACTGAGTTGGTTGGAGGCAAGGCGTGGGGAGGACTTTTCTACGGAAATAAATGAAAAGGTTGAGAGCATTCTTCAAGAAATTCAGAAAATCCTGAAAGAGGTAAACGGTGTAGAGTGTTCGAATATTCTTAATTCTGAAATATGATTTAATGTTTATTTATTGTTTTTTTCTATCGTTTATTTCTATATTTGCTGTCTAAAACTTGCTAAATGATACGTGAGCCTGGTTTTTCTATTAATCGGAAAGATATATTTGAAAGATTGTTCAGTGATTATTACGGGATATTAGTATGTTATGCTCAAAAATATACGAAACGTGAAGATATAGCTGAAGATATCGTACAAGATGTATTTGCATCTTTGTGGGAAGAAAATCGTATATTTCCTTCGCAAGCGAATTTTCGTTCATTTCTTTATATTTCGATAAGAAATGCGGCTTTTGATTATTTGCGACATCAAAATGTAGAAAGTCGTTATATTGAAGAAGCTTTGACTGCAAATCGTTTCTTGTCGGATGATTCTTTTCAGAAAGAAGAAGTTTTTCGCTTACTATTTAAACAGATTGATTTACTTCCGGAACGTTGTCGGGAAATATTCTTGTTACATCTGGAAGGTTATGATAATGATGCTATTGCTAAAAAATTATCGTTGTCAATAGAAACTGTTAAAACTCAAAAGAAACGTGCAATGAAAACTCTTCGGAACAATCTGAAAGAGAAATTGCAAAAAAAATATCCAGATACCTCATTTTTTATTCTTTTCTTGTACCTCGATTTATATCTATAATCGTTTGTGTAATACAAATGATAATTAGATAGTATGGAGATTGAAAAACTAATTGTTAAATACTTGGTCGGGTGTTTATCTAAAGAAGAAGACCAAATTCTAAAAAAATGGTTGCAAGAGGATGAATCTCATCTGCGTTTTTTTCAGAAAATCAACTTGGATAAGACTGCTGTTGAGGATTATCGTCAATATCATCGTTTTGATGCTAAATCGGATGAGGCTTTCCGTAAAGTATGGACCTCTTTACATAAGGGAACTAGAAGGATATCAACGCAAAGAAAAATAGGCTTTTTTTCTCGTCGTTGGTTGAAGATTGCTTGTGCTCTACTGATATTGCTATTTTCTGTAGGGGGAGGACTCTATTTTTACTATGAGGCATCACGAATAACTCCTGGAGAGTCAAAAGCAATATTGACTTTAGAAGATGGTAGTGCTAAACAATTGAAAAAATCAGGGCAAGAACATTGGATTTATATAGGTGATACACCTATTGCAAGAGAGTATGATGGGATGATTGTTTATCATATCCCAGAAACATCAAAAGTGGAAATAAGTCAACAGAATACTTTGTCTGTTCCTCGTGGAGGAGAATTTCGATTAACTTTATCAGATGGAACAAGGGTACATTTGAATTCTTTATCAGAGTTGAAATATCCGGTTAGTTTTAAAGGTATGAATGAACGAACTGTAGAATTGAAAGGGGAGGCCTTTTTTGAAATAGCGAAAGATTCATTACATCCATTTAAAGTAGAAACTCAAGGAATTTTGATACAGCAGTTTGGGACGGCGTTTAATGTGAAGTCTCGTGTGAAAGGAAAAGTTGAAGTTGCTTTAGTGCAGGGTAGCATTGGAATTTATACTCAATCTCAAAAGTTGCATAAACTATCACCAGGACAGCTAGCCATATGGGATGCTTCTACGGATCTTTTATCAGTTGAAAATAAAGATTTGTTATTAAATACCGCTTGGCATTCTAATCGTTTTATTTTTTATGATGAGAGTCTGGGAAGTCTGATGGAAGAACTTGCATTGTGGTATAATGTAGATGTTGATTTCTTAGATAAATCATTGAAAGAACTTCATTTCACAGGCAGTTTATATCGATATGACGATATAGCTGTCATTTTGAATGCTATCGAAGAGACAGTAAATGTTGACTTTAAGATTTCCGGACTTCGTATTAAAATTGATCGGAAGAATAAATAATAATATATAAGTGATTATGAGAATTCTAATTATTATAATGTTGCTATGTACAACATTAGTCCCTAATTACCTGTATGCCATTTCTCATGAAAATTATAGTGAGGAATCGTTCTTGTTCGTTGGTGAAGATTATATGCAAGAGAATTATAAGGTAACGTTACATTTGAGTGGTGTTTCTGTTAGTACATTGTTTAATGAGATCCAAAAACAGACCAAACTGGATTTTGTTTATAATACAGAATTATTGGAGACTATAACACCGATTTCCGTTACGGCAGAAAAGGAATCAGTTTTTGATGTTTTGAATCGTTTGTTTAATGGAACAGGTTTTATTTTTAAAAAGTCTGGCAATATTATCACTGTTAATAAAAAAGAAGAACTACAGCAGGATGATAAATTCTTAGTAACAGGAGAAGTAAAGGATGATACCGGTGAACCATTAGTCGGTGTAACTATACAACAAAAGGATACTCGTAATATTACGATAACGGATATGGATGGACGCTATTCAATTCAAGTGTCTAGTAAGGCAGAGGCTTTTTTAACTTTTTCATTTGTGGGGATGAAAACGAAAACAGTACCCGTTAAGGGAAGAGTACTTAATGTAAAACTTGTTCAGGATGCGATTTCTATTGATGATGTCGTGGTTGTAGGAGCGTATGGTACAGCACAAAAGAGGCTAGACCAAGTCGGTAGTGCTTTTCAAGTGAATGCTGACCAGTTAAAAGCATTACCAGCTTTACGAGTGGATAAAATGTTGGATGGCTTGATTCCGGGAGTGAAAATTGATCCGAATACAGATTCACCGGATAATACACGTGCACGTTACAATGTAAGGGTTCGTGGAGATGCTTCTCTATCTGCTTCGAACGAGCCATTGTGGGTTGTGGATGGGACTCCTATTTATACAGGTGAACATACTAATTTGATTCCTGGAATGAGTACGACTATCAGTCCGTTATCTTTTATCAATCCTGATGATATTGAGTCAATAACAGTATTGAAGGATGCTACGGCAACTTCCATTTACGGAGCGAATGGTGCAAACGGAGTCATATTGATAACAACTAAAAAAGGAAAAGAAGGTGACTTGCGTATTCATTTAACGGCTCAATATGGAGTTGCAAAGATTGATAAGAGTACTAGTCCGAAAGTTCTGAATGCCAATCAATATCTAATGTTAGCTAAGGAAGCTTATCAAAATGCAGGGAACGATTTAAAATACTTTCCCTATACTGATAATGAAATGAACAAATACAGCCTTACAAATACAGATTGGACAGATGTGTTTTATGATACCGCTAATACTTTTCAAACAAATTTATCTTTAATGGGAGGGGCTCGGAATACAGCGTATTATTTATCAGCTTCTTATTTAGAGAATACAGCAACGGTGAAAGGGAATAAACAACAGCGTTTTTCTATTCGTTCTAATTTGGATTTTACTTTTCTTCGAAAGTTTAAGGTCTCGGTTGATCTTGCTACTTCTTATAATGTGAATGATTTGTTTAATCCAGGAAGGGATTATTATGAGTACTTACCGATATTCGAACCATATAATGAAGATGGAACTTTTCGTCTTTACAATAAGGTTATATCCGGAAAAGAAACGGATGGAAGTCCTAAATGGTCGGAGAACCGTTTCTTGAACAGTGTAGCGGAAAGGGAAGAGAATATTTATAATCAAAAGACTTTATATACGAATGCCAATTTAATGTTGAGATATGATATTCTTTCAGGGTTATCTTACACAGGACAATTTGGTGTTGATTATCAGTCAGGTAAGGAAGAAATTTATTATGCTCGTACTAATTGGTCCGGAATGACGAGCGCTGATGGTCCGATAGGTTATTCCACTAGAAACTCATTAAATATGATGAACTGGACTACTGTACATCGCATTAATTATAAGCAGTCTTTTGATAAACATGATATAAGTGGATTATTGGGGATTGAGGCTGGTTCACAGGACTATGTGACACTTGGAGTTACAGGGTCAGGCTTCATTAATGATCATATTCAAGATGTGTCTTATGCAAAAGAGCGTAAAGGGACTAATACTAGTAAGACGAAACGCAAAGCTTCTATGTTAGGGCAGCTTAGTTATTCTTACGATCATCGATATTATGTGACATTAAATGGACGTAGAGACGGAAATTCACAATTTGGGTCAGATGTACGCTGGGCTAATTTTGGTTCTATAGGAGTTTCTTGGAATGTTCAGAATGAGAGTTTTTACAATATTCCATGGATGAATATTTTGAAAATAAAAGCTAGTTATGGGGCAAATGGAAATTCCCGCTTAGGTTCTCAGGAAGCTCTTGGCTTATATTCTTATGGGGAAAGTTATTCTTATGCAGGAGAAATAGGTGGTGTTATGTCGGGGTGTCCAAACAGCCGTTTGAGTTGGGAAACTACTTATATGACAAATATAGGTGTTCGTGTACGCTTGTTCGATCGTTTGGATATAGAAGTTGAAGGGTATCATAATAAGACAACTAATTTGTTGAGTAATTTAGATGTTTCTCGAACGACAGGTGATACTCGTGTGTATAGAAATGTAGGAACAATATTAAATAAAGGGATTGAAGTGACTATAACTAGTCACAATTTCCGGCCGAAGAAAGATGGTGATTTCAGTTGGTTAACTGATCTGAATCTAGCACATAATAGTAATAAACTCTTAGAGCTATATAATGGCATTCAGAAAAATATGGGTGAGATGGTTTGGAGGGAAGGATATGACATACATACATATAACTTAGTGCGCTGGGCTGGAGTTGATCCTCGTGACGGAGCACCTTTGTGGTATGATGCAAAAGGGAATATAACACGGATTTACAGTACGGATAACCGTGTCCCGTATAAGAGTTCAACTCCTGTCCTAGCTGGTGGCTTGACAAATACTTTAACGTACAAAGATTTTAGTTTGCGCTTTATGTTCAATTATTCAATAGGAGGCTACGGATTTACATCTTTCGGTAGGGCAAGTAATTCGGATGGGTTGAATATAATGACGGAAAATCAGTCTATTGACCAGTTGAATCGTTGGCAAAAATCCGGCGATTTAGTGCTGAACCCTAAACCAATATGGGGTGTCTCTACTCAGTCGGTGATGAACTCTACCCGTTATTTGTATAACAAAACTCAGGTTCGTTTGCAGAATCTAGTATTTTCCTATCGAATTCCCCGGACAATTCTACATTCGACTGGCTTAAAAGATTGTTCTATTTCTTTAATTGGAGATAATTTATGGGTCTGGACCCCTTATTCGGGAAAGGATCATAATTCTTATAAAACATGTATGAGTGGTTATCCGATGGAAAGATATTTCTCGATAGCACTAAATGTAGGATTATAATTAAATAGGTTTAAGATAACATGAAAAAAAGAATATATCTACTAGTCGGTGCTTTATGCATCATTATGCAATTGGTTAGCAGTTGTACCAATTTTTTAGAAGTTGAAGAAAAAGGAAAAACAACAATCCCTTCATTCCTTTCAGATCCTGACGGACTTAATGCAGGGCTGGTTGGCGCATATAATAAGATGTATGCTTATTATGACAATGAGTTTACAAAATATCCGGATGTTGCCGGAAATATGTTGTCAATGAAGTATGTCTCTGCAGGAGCAGATATGCTTGATCAGTATAATTTTACTTCTGATGCTTTACAAGAGACAGGAGCTGTAGGGTATATTTGGCGTAAAATATATGAAGCCTTGGCAAATGTGAATAATGTAATTCAATATCAGCCTCAGGTGATTTCAGCTTATCCGAATGCAAAGGATATGTGTCAACGTATTCTCGGAGAAGCTTTATTCTTGAGGGCATTGTGCCATTTCGATTTATGTAGGGTATATGCACAACCTTATAATTACACGTCAGATGCTTCACATTTAGGAGTTCCTATTCTATTAAAAACTCCAGGTCCCGATGATAATGTTTCCAGGGAGAGTGTTAAGAAAGTATATTTACAAATTTTAGCAGATTTGGAACGAGCTGCCGATTGTTTCAGGGGCATTGAATCAAGTGGAATATATTATGCTTCTTTACAAGCGGTCAACGCATTATATTCGAGAGTCTATTTGTATATGGAAGATTGGAATAACGCCCTGAAGTATGCAAAACTGGCAATTGGGACAGGGCAACTGTCTCAAGGAGATACCTATTTAAATATGTACCAGGATCTTTCTACTACGGGAGAAGCTATCTTTCGATTGAATGGAATAGATCAATCAGGAAAATTAAAGGCTTTTTATGATGCTTCCTGTGTTCCTGCAGATACATTATTTACGTTGTTCGATGAAGGGGATATCCGTCTTGGCTTACTTAGAAATAAAGATGGAATAGCTTATTGTTCCAAATATTATTCTCTAAAACAGCCAGATAATCAAGTGAATAGGGATGATCCATTTGTTTTCCGTCTTTCCGAAATGTATATGAATGCTGCTGAAGCAGCTTGGCATCTGAAAGATTATACAGCTGCTTCCGGATATCTTAAATCTATTTTGGAGCGTGCTGTAGATACAGACTATGCAGTCAATACACTTAGTCAATATTCAGACGCAAAACTGATACAACTGATAGAGAAGGAACGTGTAAAGGAACTCTGTTTTGAGGGACATAACTTCTTTGACATTATACGCTGGAAGCAGGATCTTAAACGTGAGGAAAATACGAATTCTTCAGTGGAAAAGATCGTTTATCCTAGTGATTATTTTGTATTGCCTATTCCGCAAGTAGAATTGAATGCGAATACAAATATGCAACCCAATCCGACAGTAAACAATTAAAAATAAATCATTTATGAGATCACTATACTTTATATTACTAATAAGCTGCCTTTGGGCATGTACTACTGATGAGAAAGAGCCTTATGATACGCCTTTTATTCATATTATGACAGATAAAGGTGTATCTAAAGTTATTGTCAAGTCGGATGTGAATAACATTAATACTTATAGTGTGTATCTGAGTTCGAAACCTCTGACTGAGAATCTGGAAGTGAACTATCAAGTCATAGTAGGAGATGGTCTGAAATCCGGTGTTGATTTTGAACTGGTAACAAAGGGTAGTACATTAACTTTTCTACCGGGTATTTATGATATGCCCATACGCATCCGATGGATGCCAAATCATTTAGATGAGAACAAAGACAATACAATAACCATTCGTTTGACTGGCAATAATCAAGGACTGACTATGGGGCTTCCAGGTCCCGACGGTTTACAGCGCGAACTGGTGATAGAGAAACAGAATTAATGAAGGAGTAGAATGAAAAAGTTTTTATGGCTGATTTTTATAGGCTTATTGCTAAGCCCTGTTGTATACGGGCAATCATCGGAGTTCTTACAGTATGATAAGAATCTGATTGTAAGAAAACTGGATAATGGATTAACCTATTATATTTACCCGAATACGAATCCCAAAGGGGAAGCCGTTTATCGTTTGTTTGTGAAGGCTGGTTCCGTCATGGAGAAGGAGAATCAACGAGGATTGGCTCATTTCCTAGAACACATGGCATTTAATGGTAGTTATCATTTCCCCTCTGATGGTATGGTTCGTTTCTTAGAGTCGAAAGGAGCCAAATTCGGGAAAGATTTAAACGCGCACACCTCGTTTAATGAGACTGTGTATAAATTGCAGTTGCCTTCATCCAATCCTCAAATGGTAGATTCAACATTAACTATCTTAGCTGATTGGGCAGGCGGGCTTTCTATCGATTCAATGCAGGTAGAAAAAGAACGTGGAGTTATACTTTCGGAATGGTTGTCGAAGAGAGATGCCAAACGCGATAGTGATACAGCTTTTCTATTGGAGCTTCTGAATAGTTCGCACTATTCCGAACGAATGACTATTGGTGATACGGCTGTCATTAGAAACTGTAAACGAGAGGATATTCTGGATTATTATCAAACATGGTATCATCCTTCACTAATGGCTGTGGCCGTTGTAGGTGATATAAATCCTGAACAGGTTGAGACGCTTATAAAGGAGAAATTCGGGAAACTATCGTCTCTTGCCTCTCCTATTTGGAAGCAATGCCACATTCCTGTTTATAAAAAGGAAGCGGTAAAGATACTTACCAATGAATCGCTGAAAACAATAGAATTGGATATGATTCAGTTGCTGCCACTTTCAAAACCGGTTCAGACAGCAAAGGATTATAAGGCTTATTTGACCCGAACATTATTGAATCGCCTTTTTAAGATGCGAATGAATGCTTGGGCTTTTGAAAATCCTTCTTATAGGAAAGCCAGTATTCAGTACTCAAGTTTTCTGAATGCAACTGGAGTATTGCTATGTTCGGTAGAACTACTACCTGGGAAAATGGAAAAAGGTATTTCGGAGTTTATTGCACAGCAACAGCAAATCTTTCGTTATGGGTTTACTGAGACGGAAATAGAACGTGCCAAAAAGGTTATTTATAATAACTTGGAGAATAAACTTCAAAATCAGCAAAATCCTGCTTCCGTTGAATTAATGAACGATATTTATGCCGATTTTTATGTAGGAAACAGATTTACCTCATTACAAGAAGAGTATCGATTAGTTCAACGATATTTTCCAGAACTAGACTCTGTTGCTTTGGTTAGGAATTTGGCAAAAGTATATTCACCCCAAAAGATGCATTATCTATTGCGAGCAAATGAAAAAGCTAATAAGGAAGTGAATGGAGATGCGACTTTGATGTCAATTATAAAAGAAGCCAGAAAACAATCTTCGAAACGGTATAATAAATATTTTTCTGTACCGGATGAATTATGCCAATTACCGTCGGGGGGACATATTGTCAGAGAAGAAAATATACCAGAGATAGGAGCTGTGTCTCTTTGGCTAAATAATGGCACGCGCATTATATTTAAGTCTTCAGAACTCGATAAGGGGAAGGTGTTGTTGACTGGTTTTCGGAAAGGAGGGCTTTATTCTTTAGATTCTTTACATTATTATACAGGTCTATTCGCTCCCAGTATTATTTCACTTTCTGGAGCCGGAAATTTTTCAAGGGATGCATTGAACTATTTTCTGGCAGGAAACTCTGCTTCTATGCGTCTACTTGTTGATAAGACACGTACTGGGCTAGCTGGAGTATCGCAGGTAAAGGATATGGAAACAATGTTTCAACTACTCTATACCAAATGGATGTACCCTCAGTTGGATACAGCAATTTGTAAACAAACAATAGAGAAGACAAAAGAAAATTATCGTGTCAAGCAAAAAAGTCCGACGGAGTTTTTTCAGGAAGAACTAATGTGGCTTTTGAACGGACGAAATTACACAAATACAATACTTTCTGATTCTTTAATAACACGATATGTAAAGCAAGAGGATATGCTTCCTCTATTCAATCGTTTTTATGGTGCAGCGAAAGATTACACATTTGTTATTTTGGGAGACTGTACTATACAGGATATAAAGCCGTTAATCACTACATATATCGGTGGATTACCTAAAGGATCGAATGATACGGATTGGTGTTATACAGAACGTAATATACCTTATAAATCCTGTTCATTGATACGTCACACGGGGGATTCTCCTAAAGCATCAGTTTCATTGATTTTCCAGCAAGACAGTTTGTTAGAGGAGTTTAGCTCATTCACATTGAAATCGAATGTAATGAAAGCGATGTTGCGCACTTGTTTACTTAACCGTTTGCGTGAGGAAATGGGAAAAGTCTATAGTGTAAGCGTAGCTTCGAGTGCGGGTTTATATCCTTCTTTCTTATCACGAACGATGATTGGATTTGTCTGCTTGCCAGAGGATGTTGATAGTTTGGTTAATGCTACACAAGAAGAATTACAAAGACTTTATGAATATCCGGAATCATTTGACGGTATATTAACGGATGTTAAACGTAATCTTTTGAAAGATTTTGAATTGGATAAACAAAAAAACTCTTTTTGGACTTCTTGGATTCGCAATTCCATATTCAATCAACAGGAGGATTGGAAATATCTGAATAATTATGCACAAACAGTAAATAGTATAACAGCAAAAGATATTTCTTCTTTTGCAAAATCTTTATTGAGCACTACTCCCATGATAAAAGCTGTGCTTTACCCTAAAAATTAGTAATAATATGATTGTATAACAGGACTCCGGTCCACAAATATTTATGGTATGAATAGAATGAAAGATTTATTTTGGATGGCAGTAATTGTTTTGTTTGCTGCGTTTTCATCTTGTTCGGATGACAAGAATGATGGGACAGATGAAGGAGTTGAAGCTAAGCTGTTAACCTTTGGGTTTTATGCTGAAGATAATTCAAGTATATTATCAGATGATTATATAGCTACCCTATCTTCCACAACAGCTAAGGTTACTATGCCTGCATTTATAGATAAAAGTGCACTTGTCGCTCGCTTTACGACGAACGATGGTAATATCGTCTTGGTAGATGGAGTTACACAAGTTAGTGGTGCTACTGCCAATGATTTTACAGCTCCTGTAGATTACATTGTTAGTAATGGAAAACAGAATGTAAAGTATACGATAACAGTTGCTAAGTCTTCTAATATGACTTGGGTAAGAATGCCGGACTTTACAGCGACATCAGTTTTCAGTGGATCTGTTTTAAAAATAAACCCGGTGGATCAAGTTCCATATCTTGGTTTTAAACTAAAAGAAGAAGAGAAAATGGCTGTCATAAAACTTGTTGATGGTACAACTTGGACAGCAGTTGGTTCTTTAGAAGGCTTTGGAGGAGAAGTTAGTTTGTCAAATTATGATTTTGATATTGACAAGGATGGAACTCCTTATGTCGTTTATTCTGATAACAGTGCTACCACAGTTGCAGGTGCTGCGTCTTTAATGAAATGGAATGGGACTACCTGGAATTATGTAGGTAATCAAGGATTTGTAAATGCTCAATCTCAGCAATTACATTTAAGAGTATTAGATAATGGAGAGACTATTGTTTCACAAGTGAACAATAGCAACAAAGTTTCTTTTCCAAGGCGAGTGTTAGTTATGTCTATTTATCAGAACAGTTGGGCGAGTAGTGAATTACCACTTTTGGCTTCCGGGACTCCAATCTATAATTGTAATCTTGCTAAGACAGAGCATGCTGCCTATCTGTTGGTGGTTAACCGTGGGGCAGTAGCAGGCGTAAATTATGGTCATTCAGTATATGAATATAAAAATGGAACATGGAGTATTCTATTAAATAACTATGTAGAACCAAATGCTACTCAGACTGGTATTGTTGGATTGGATATTGAAGCAGAAGAAAATGGTACACTTTATATCTTAACAAGTGATGATGCAGTGACATCAGGTGTGTATAACTTGAGACTAAAGAAATATGATCCGGTAACAAAACAATGGTCCACAGTAGGAGGAAATCCATTGCCTTTGGATTTTAAAACCTCAACTTCAACTTCAGTGGCCATATCAATAGCTCCTGATGGTACTCCTTTTGTTGCCTACAGAGATGAACAAGATCAAGATTATCCAAAGGTTATTTATTTGGATAATGAAACTAAGCAATGGTCAGATCCTCATAAATTAGCAGATATTGCTTCTAGTAATTTGAATATAGCTTTCTCCTCCACAGGAGTTGGATATATTTCATTTACAGATGACAATAACCATGCTATAGTTTTTAAATATACAGATAAGTAAACGTTATGCTTTTAATAAAATAATGTAAATGCGAGGAAGGGTATAGATGGTTTTTATCTTAATATATCCTTCCTTGTTTTTATATTAATAAGATGAAAAAATGAAAAAGTTCATGATTATATATATATTCTTCTTATTAGGCAGTTTTGTTTCCACAAAATGTTTGGCTCAAGATGTTGCTTGGATAGAAGGTTGTGTCTATGAAGATGGTAATCAAAATGGGATTCAGGACAAAGGAGAAAAAGGTATTTCGGGAATAGCCATATCTAATGGAGATACAGTTCTACTTGCAGATAAACAGGGACATTTCAGAATCAGACTTTCTAAGGGAAACAGTATCTTCCCGATTCTTCCGAATAATTGGACACTATTGTCTAATCAAATAGTAAATTCAGGATTTTATTATTGGAATAGTCATGGGGATACCGAGACGCAACAAATCAATTTTGGATTGAATAAGAAAAAGGTAAATAAGCATTTCTCAATAAACGCAATAGGAGATGTACAAGTCGGTAATTCTCAGGAGTTGGATTATGCTTCCCGTTCTTTATGGCCAGAACTTTTGCAAGCAGATTCGTCTTCGTTCAATATATTTTTAGGTGATTTAGTGAATAACAATTTAAATTTATTTCCCGCTATCAAACAGATGATGGAACTATTGCCTGTACAATCATGGACAGTTATAGGTAATCACGATCGGGATGCTGATTCTATAAGGATTAATCAAACCTTTTCATATAATACAGCTTTTGGATCAGCGACTTATGCTTTTAACGAAGGAAACGTACATTTTATTGTTCTAAATAATGTCTATGGTAAAGGAACACGTTCTTATGTAGGGAAGATTTCTGATAGTCAATTGCGCTTTGTCTCAAATGATCTGAAACTTGTACCTAAAAATGCTCAGATCGTACTTTGTATGCATATTCCATTAGTACATACTACTAATTCATCCGCATTGATTGAAATATTAGAAGGACGAGGGAATGTTTTAGCTTTGACTGGGCACATGCATCAGGTGGAGAGGAATTTTTTACATGGTCAGGATGTTTGTGTACATGAATTAGTAACAGGGGCTTCTTGTGGTTTCTGGTGGGTGGGAGAAAAGGATTGGGAAGGTATTCCGTCTGCTTTGATGCAATGTGGTACTCCTCGTAATTATTTTGTTTTTGATTTTACAGAGAAAGACTATTCTTTCCGGTATAAGGGCATAGGGATGGATGCTTCCCGACAGATGAATATTTGGATTGCAGGTATTGACTCGACAGATGTTTATATCGATGAATTGAGAAACAAACACCAGGGAGAAATGCTTGTAACTGTTTATGGAGCTTCAGATAGTACAATAGTACGTTGTCGTTTGGATAATGGTGAATGGTTATTATGTGAGAAGAAAGAAGAACTTGATGTGAATGTAGCAAGGGTGAGAAGTTGGAATCAGCTAAAAATATATCCAACTCGTTTCAATCGTAGAAATCCGTTCAGAAGGCAATTTTCTCCTCAAATCTGGGGACTACAATTACCTAAAGAGTGCTGCGAAGGTGTTCATTTGATCGCTGTTGAAGCTTCTGATCAATGGGGATTTAAAGCTAGTGGCGAACGCTGCTTTTATTATCAAAGATAGTATTTTTTAAGGAATTCTGTATATCTGTAAATAGAGCCAATATCTGTCTTATTAGACAATCGGATACATTGGGTAATATGACTAACAAGTAACTTCATCTTTTTTATTATGATATAAATGAAGCAATATAAGTCGCTGCTTTTGGTGAAGTCAGAAAAAACAGAATACTTATATTTCTTTTGTTGCAGAACATTTTGCTCCTGTCGTCAACCTTTTTTCGGAATAATTTGTTTACTTTGTGTCACCTTATTTACACTGACACATTTTACATGAAACGAAAATGGATACGTTGGGTAAGCTGGATATTGCTTACTCCTATAATACTCTTTGTAATACTAATGGTATTGCTTTATGTTCCTCCCGTTCAGAATCTTTTGCGTCGGGAGGTTACTGCATACGCTTCTAAAGCAACCGGCATGCAGATTCAGGTGGAGCGGATAGACCTTCGTTTCCCGCTTAATCTGTTGGTACGTGGCGTGGAGGTTATTCAACAGCCGGATACCCTTTTGTCTTTGGAAAGTCTCAATGTTCGTGTACAGGCATGGCCGTTGATAAAAGGAAAAGTAGAAGTGGATGAAGTCACTTTGAGCCGGGTAGCCGTTAATTCAGCCGATTTGATGGAGGGAATGAAGATTAAAGGCGTTTTGGGACGTTTCTTCCTGCAAAGTCATGGCGTCGATCTGTCTAATGAACTAGCGGTAATCAATCAGGTCGAACTATCCGACACTCACGTGCAGCTACTGATGAATGATACCACAACTACGCCCAAAGATACCACAGCTTCTGCTCCGATCAACTGGAAAGTAGCTCTTCATCAGTTGAAATTGAAAAATGTATCGTTCAGTATGCAACTTCCTGCTGATTCCATGCGTATGGCGGCCCATATTGGAGAAGCGGCCATCGATGATGCTCAAGCAGATTTGAAGAATCAGTACTACGACTTGAAGAAGTTCTTATTATCGGGAACCTCCGCCAGCTATGATACCGGAACTGCTCAACCGGCAGAGGGCTTCGACGCTTCTCATATTGCCGTCCGGGATATTCGCATCGCTCTGGATTCCTTGCTGTATAAAGGGAGGGATATGAACGCAGTCATTCGTGAGTTTACCATGAACGAACGTTCCGGATTGAGCGTCACTTCCCTGACGGGTAGAGCCTACTCCAATGATTCAGTTATCTGTGTTCCTGGTTTGAAACTGAACACTCCCCATTCTGAAATTGATTTATCTGCCCATACCTATTGGGAACTGGTCAATATCCCCACTACGGGACGCTTATCCGCCCGTCTCAATGCTTATATCGGCAAAGAAGACGTCATGCTGTTTGCCGGCGGTCTGCCCGAAAGCTTCAAAGAAGCCTATCCATTTCGTCCGCTCGTCATCCGTGCCGGCACGGACGGCAATCTGAAAGAAATGCAGATTTCCCGTTTCACGGTAGACCTGCCGGGTGCTTTTGCATTGGAGGGCGGTGGCCTTTTGGAAAACCTCACCGACAGCCTCACACGCACCGGAACCATCGGCCTGAAAATGACTACTCAAAACCTGAACTTCCTGACCGCTCTGTCGGGAGAAGCGCCTAATGGTACGCTTGTCATTCCTGACAGCATGAATCTGGTGGCGAAAGTGGATATCAAAGGTCCTGAATATAAAGCAAATCTCC
>OJMG01001763.1_pt1 | contig 19611 bp, 18 predicted proteins | sample 1597141 | NCBI WGS metagenome assembly OJMG01 (sample SAMEA2452119, study PRJEB22498) | human gut metagenome | biome: human feces; feature: human gut; material: feces | place: Australia | collected 2012 | reverse complement strand
ACTGCGACGGCTCGACGCTCTACATCACCGCCGCCCCTTGTATCGAATGTTCGAAGCTGATCATTCAGGCTGGTATCAAACGGGTGGTGTACTGCGAGGAATACCGCTCGGAAGAGGGGCTGAATCTGCTGCGCAAAGTAGGCATCGAATGCGTCCAGCACGCAATGGAAGATTGCTGACCGGAACGGCGATGCACCGTGAAGGGGCTTGCGATATGATTTCGTCTCCGGCTCTTTCCGACCGACGGCAGCTTGTGCAGACCAAAAAACAATCCGGATAAGGAGCCGCGTGCGGCTCCTTATTTCACAGACGCACAAAGCGTCCCCGGCAAAAGGCGGATTTGCATTTCCCGGAAAGAATCATTACTTTTAAGGTATAAACCACTAAAACCGCATCGGTATGAAACGCATCGTCATCGTCGGAGCGACATCGGGCATCGGACTCGAAGTCGCAAAACTCTGTATTCAGGCGGGTTGGCAGATCGGGGCCGCAGGCCGGCGCGAGGAGGCGCTCGAAAAGCTCCGCACCCAAGCTCCGGACCTGATCGTGACCGAATCGCTGGATATCACCAGAATATTAGGCAAAAGTTCTGCCAAAGTGCAGAACTTTTTTTTATAAAAAATCCTTTACCTATTGCCAAATTTAACATAAAGATTACATTAACGTATAGTCATTTTTTGAAAGGAAAAAATAATGTCAAAAGTAATCGCCTCCATTTTTCTTGCACTCGGCCTTGTTATCGGCGGATTTTTCCCGGGATACTACTACTATCAGGCCAAATTAAACAACAACTCCGTTACGGTCAAAGGACTTGCCGAAATGAACGTCAGAGCAGACCTTGCCATTTGGAAATTAAAATTTGTCATCACAGGCAACGAACTCGTTCCGGCTCAACAGAAAATTACCTCTCAGGCAGCAGAAATTAATGCCTTTCTCAAGAAACAGGGATTTAGCAATAACGAAATCAGCCTCGGCAGAATAGAAACCAACGACCTGATGGCAAACCCCTACCGTAGCAACGACGCCAATGCCTCTCGTTTCATTCTTTCGCAAACCATTACGGTAAGAAGCAATAATGTTGACTTGGTAGAAAAATCTCTTCCGCAGACAGACAGCCTTATTGCCAAAGGCATTATCTTCGACAGCGCCTCGTATGAATATCCCGTTTCTTACATTTTCACAAAACTTAATAATATAAAACCGCAAATGCTGGAGCAGGCAACCAAAAACGCCAAAGAAGCCGCATATGAATTTGCTAAAAGTTCTGATAGCAAGGTTGGAAAAATCCGCCGGGCAAATCAAGGGGTTTTCTCCATTCTGCCGCGGGAACAGGCGCCAAACAGTTTCGAGTCGCAACAAATAGACAAGACTGTCCGCGTCGTTTCAACCATTGAATACTGGCTCGACTAGCCCCCTTTATCTGCAAAATAAAAATAAGATTCGTATTTCCTGACAGGCTGTTTTTCCGAAACAGCCTGTTGCTTTAAACCTAAAATTGTCAGAACAGCTTGACTTAAAACCTTTTTCACCATACAAACAATTGCAACACATACCACAAATGTCAGGCAGTACCATGGTTGATAAAATAAAGATTCGCGGCGCAAAAGTACATAATCTGAAAAACATTAATGTAGACATTCCCCTAAACAAAATCGTAGGCATTGCCGGTGTTTCCGGTTCAGGCAAATCATCACTGGCTTTAGGTGTTTTATATGCAGAAGGTTCCAGACGCTACCTTGAAGCCCTCTCTACCTACACCAGAAGAAGGATGACTCAGGCGGAAAAAGCACTGGTAGACGAAATTCTTTATGTTCCTGCCGCATTGGCCTTACGTCAGCGGCCTGGCATTCCCGGTATTCGAAGTACCTTCGGTACCGGAACTGAATTGTTAAACAGTCTCAGACTGATGTACTCACGGCTGGCAAGTCATCGCTGCCCAAACGGGCATTATCTGGCTCCGACACTTGCCGTCGCAGCCGGACAGGAACTGGTCTGCCCCGAATGCGGTGCAAAATTTTATGCGCCATCTGCCGAAGAGCTGGCCTTTAACAGTCAGGGAGCATGCCCAACCTGCGATGGAACCGGAATGGTAAGAACCGTAAATAAAGCCGCACTCGTTCCGGACGAGTCCCTCACCATTGACGAAGGAGCCGTTGCCCCATGGAATTCGCTTATGTGGTCGCTGATGACGGATGTCTGCCGAGCAATGGGTGTTCGAACCGATATCCCTTTCCGCAACCTTACGGAGCAGGAAAAGGATATCGTTTACAATGGTCCCGCAGTAAAAAAACATATTTTGTATAAAGCAAAAAACTCCAATCAGGCCGGTGAATTGGATTTTACATATTACAATGCAACCTATACCGTCCAGAACGCCTTAGCAAAAGTCAAAGACGAACAAGGAATGAAACGGGTGGAAAAATTTCTGAAGCAGGATATCTGTCCCGATTGCAAAGGAAGCCGCCTTTCCGCCGTCGCTCGGACACCGCTTTTATGCGGAATTTCATTGGATAAGGCCTGTAAAATGCCTTTAGGAGAACTGGTCGAATGGGTAAATGGCATTCCGTCATTTTTAAACGAAGAAATGCGCCCCATGGCTCAAAGTATATGCGAGGCTTTTCAATCAGCGGCAACCCGTCTGATAGATTTAGGGCTGAGCTATCTTTCGCTCGACCGTGCGGCATCAACACTTTCGACCGGTGAACGGCAAAGAATGCAGCTGGCTCGCGCTGTCCGCAACCGTACAACCGGAGTACTGTACGTCTTGGACGAACCATCCATCGGTCTGCACCCTTCCAATATAATCGGCTTGAACGGCGTTATGCGGGATTTGGTTGCAGACGGCAACTCTGTCATATTAGTCGACCACGAAACACAGATTTTGTCTGCCGCGGACTGGCTGATTGAACTGGGACCACAGGCAGGAGCCGCCGGAGGAAAAATTGTAGCCGAAGGAACAATCTCTGATATAAAGGAAAACCCCAATTCCATAATAGCGCCGTTTCTTTCCGGAAAAGCCAAGCTGCGGCGCACTTCACGTCCTGCTCTTAAACAGATGTTCGACAACGGAATCATCAAGCTTGCCACTCGGAATATCCACACTGTCCAACCGCTGGCCGTTAATATCCCTAAAGGAAGAATGACCGCTGTTACGGGAGTATCTGGTTCGGGCAAAACAACCTTAATCCTGGAAAGCCTGATTCCGGCGCTTGAAGCCGCCATAAACGGAAAAAAGCTTCCGGAACATATCGTATCCATTGAAGCAAACGGAATTAAACAGATAAAATTGATTGACGCAACGCCGATAGGCATCAATATCCGTTCTACAGTCGCAACATATGCTAATGTTCATGACGAACTGCGCAAAATTTTTTCCAAAACCGACGACGCTAAAAAATTAGGATATAAAGCCGGAGATTTTTCTTATAATACAGGAAAGCTGCGATGTCCCGTATGCGATGGCACCGGTATCATCAACCTCGACGTTCAGTTTCTTCCAGATGTGGAAATCCCTTGTCCGGACTGCAGGGGGGCAAGATATGCCAAGCTCGCCGACAACGTAAAATATATCAGCAAAAGCGGAGAGGCATTTTCTCTGCCGGAACTCATGGAAATGGATATAAACTCGGCTTTGAAAGCCTGCAAAGACTTAAAAATCGTTTCCCAGAGGCTGAAAGTCCTGCAAAACCTTGGGCTTGGATATCTGACTCTCGGCGAAGAAACACCGGGACTCTCCGGAGGAGAAGCACAGCGGTTAAAACTGGCCAGTGAAATGGGAAAAGGACAAGCCGATTCCGTTTTTGTATTCGATGAACCAACAATAGGCTTACATCCGTTAGACGTACAAACATTGCTGGATGTCTTCCAAACTCTTGTCAATAACGGAGCTACCGTTATCATTATTGAACATGATTTAGATGTTATCCGCAATGCCGACTATATTATAGATATGGGTCCGGGCGGCGGAACGGACGGCGGCTGTATTGTAGCCACAGGAACCCCGGAACAGATAGCCGCAGCTCCCGCAAGCATCACCGGAAAGTTCATATAAGACTCGCTGCTCCAGACTGTTTTCCTCAAACGCCTGAAAAATCCCTCGGCAATCTTTCTGCCGTTCTCTGGTGCCAACCTTCAAGAACAGATAAAAACTTGCAACAAGAAATCTCCTTCTCTGCTCCAATATTGCCAGAATTTCTCTCCCGAAAATCCTTTTCTTTTAAATGGATGATAGCTGAAAAACATTGACTTTTAGAAGAAACAGCCATAACTTTTACCAAAATTCATCATTATGTTTAATCATTAAAACCCAATAATTATGGTACAAAAAAGTTCTTTCTCTATGCGTATTGACGATGTATTCTATCGTTACGGCATTTTCGTAACTGGCAAAATTCAAAGCGGATGCATAAAAATTTTTGACAAACTTATGGTCATAGGTGAAAACGAAGAAATGGAGAATCTCTGCATATCTTTAAGTAAACATCACCCCTATGATAAAACGCAAAAAACATCTGTTAAGGAAGCCGTCGCTGGAGATTACGTAAGCATCTGTTTGTTGCAAGGGTCTAAACTCCAAATTCGAAAAGGAATGATGTTAACGGCACGAGAATGAGTGCTGACCCTAGAGCAAAACCGATTAAGACCAGTGGCTATTTATAATATCAAACCGCTGACACTGTAACCTTTTACCTCAACTTTGTTCTGGCTTAACGCTATATAAAAAATGCCTGTCTATACAAACAGGCATTTTTTATAATCAAAGACATCTTGCAATCCACGGACTAATTAATCTTAACGAATATTTTAGTCATCCGATTCCATTTAACCATTGAAGAACTCCCACAAGTCGTATACCTCTGTCGATTTTTCAATAATTACATCTTTAACTATAGGCTTGTGCTGCTTATCAAAAAACACTTCCAATGTTATCATATCTCCTGGAAAAAGATGCAAAATTTTTTGATACAGCTCTTGGCTTGCTTGTTCAATAAGAAAATAACAGTTCTTTCCAAAGTTTATGTATGTAAGATAACTTCCGTCAGCCGCTGTTCCTCTGAAAAATTCTATTCTCTCTGCACCAACCTTGAGATGGCATCTAGCAACACAATTTTCTCTAGGATCAGGTATAACATTAATCACTTTTGCATAAACCCGAGCTCTTATAATTTCTTCCATAATTAGTAATTTTTAAATTTGACATAATTGTATTTTTTATTCTTTACAGCTAAACTCTTTTGTAACAAATGTCAAATTATATTGTATTTGAACTAAAAAATTAATGCAATTACCAATACTTCTTCCTTAAATACCAATCTGGACTATCCTCACATTACTAATAGTTGAACCAGCAAAGTTCGTTTCGTATCCGCAGTATTTAAAGCAAAAAACCACCTTAAAGGTGGTTTTTTGCTTTATGGTCGGGACGAGAGGATTCGAACCTCCGACTTCTTGCACCCCATGCAAGCGCTCTACCAGGCTGAACTACGTCCCGACAACCTCTTTTCTATATATCTGCATACTGTAAAATGCAAGCAAAAAATTTATTTCTTTCATTTATACTGCAATATCAGGCGTTTTAACCGCAACAATTAATTACTGTATCTAAAACATCTCTTCCGAATAAGCAATTTAAAACAAAACACATCCCCCTCTTTACAACAAAAACAAGCTCTTCGCCTGCGGTTCTTCATCTGAAGACTAAGATATTGAAACAACGCCTGTTTCTTCAAAATAAACAGAATTTTAATAGAAAAAACATGACTGGTACTCACAATAAAAAAGGCTGCAAATGCAGCCTGTAATAACTTAAAATCCGGAAACAATTATGCCGTTGCCTTACCTGCAATCACCTTTTTAATTTTTTTCGCTTCCGCTGTCAATTTCCCGTCCGGAGTAGACATTAAATATGCATCCAAACCGCCTTTATGCTCAATAGAGCGCAGCGTCTTCGTGCAAATTTTCAACTTATAAACCTTCCCCAGAGCTTCGCTCAACAGAGAAACAACTTGCAGATTCGGCAAAAAGCGGCGGCGGGTTTTATTGTTAGCGTGGCTTACATTATTACCGCTCATAACGCCGGTGCCGGAAATTTCACATTTCTTAGCCATTTTTTTATCCTTTACTCAAAAACTTTTGCTCATACATACAAACTTAATCCATATAAGTCAAGCAAAATCTTCGTAAAAACTTAAAAAAAAGCTGGATTATTTAGAAATTACGTTGTATAAGCATAATTCGCAAAATGATTTGCAGCATGTACCCGTAGCTCAATTGGATAGAGTGTTGGCCTCCGACGCCAAAGGTTGCGAGTTCGAACCTCGCCGGGTGCACCATTTATAGCATTAAAAGCGCCCTTATTGCTAAGAGCGCTTTTATTTCAGGTATAAATTATGCCTACTCCTCTTCTGTATCCTCTTCATCGCTTTCTTCATCTGCAATTTCAAGATCATCATCTTGCATCATTGCTTTAATCATCCACGACTTTTTAGCATACATATCCAGATATTCTTCCATCAGATTTGCCACCTGAAAATTATCGGCTTTATCCGCCTCATCCCTTACCTCCTTGGCCGATGCGATTAAAATGTCACAATCAGCAGAAAGCTCCTCCAAAACTTCATAGCCGTGATAATCGCGGGCTTCTAATTCGTCTATCGTCGTTTTATCCAGATATTCCGCCATTGAAGCCGCCGGCATTTTGTTCTGCATTTTCATTACTTCTGCCACTGTATCGAATTGGCATTGCAGCATTTTATAAATTTTTTCGGTCATTTTATGAATAAGTGGAAATTGCAGTCCGACAACATTCCAATGCAAATTATGAACTTTAATATTCAAAACAGCAAGATTTGCCAGAAAAACGTTTAGTTTATCAGTCTTATTAGCCATAATATCTCTCCTCTATAAAAACAACACAGACAAAATAATGCGCATTTCCTGCTTTTTTAGAGGATATAATCCAAAGATAAAATATTGCCTCCGCTGTTCACACGAAAAAGCCGCCCCGAAAGGCGGCTTTTTCAATCAAAAATCTGAACAAATTTCTTTGTTTCCGAATCATACTGCAAATGCAGCACCGAACAGTTTTCATTTGGTGTCTTTTTCAATTCCAAGCCACATTTCAGCGCGCTCAGCACCCCGGCATGACAAACCACACCAATGACAGAATCCTTCTTGCAGACAATTCTGTTTAAACAATGCAGAACTCTTCCGAAAATTTCACGCTTACTCTCGCCGCCGGGAAAGTGAATATCCCAGTTATCAAAACTCGGCCAGCATACATTTTCAACAAAAGTATCCCCGAATCTGGCCCGTACTTCGTCAAAAGTCATTCCTTCAACTTCGCCGAAGTCGCCTTCGCGCAAATCCTGAAGAATAATAATCGGAAGCTCCGTCGCACTTCTGCAGGCAATTTTGTTTGCTGTTTGTACAGCTCTGACAAGCGGCGAACAATATAATACCGTCATTCCCAGCGACAGGACTTTCTCTGCCAGTTTTCTTGCCTGCTCTTCACCATTTTCATTCAATACTGCATCCAGGCCGCAGCCCTGCCATCTGTGTTCCAGATTATAATCCGTTTCACCATGGCGAAAAATGTACAAATCTTTTTTCATAAATATAACTGTTTTATAATAATAGTAAATCTACCCCTAACTTACCCGTAAATTTTATTTATGCAACAAAAAACCGCCTGCCTTTCTCGGGACAAGCGGTTTTCTGGCTCCTGATGCTTATTTAACAAGCAATTCATCCGCCAGTGCTTCCAATTGTTTGATATCCGCATCTTTCATCGCCGATTTTATCGAAACCGTCGTATCTGCAAATGTAAGATTTTTTAAGCCTTCAAGTTCTGCCCTCATTTTTTTGGCTGCGATTGGTGCCCACGAACCGTTTTCAATAAACGCAACTTTCCGGTTTTGATAGTTTTTGCTCTTCAAATGCGCAATAAAGCTTTCCATACAGGGAAAAATGCCCCCGTCATATGTAACAGACGCCAATACCAGGCGGTCATAACGAAACGCATCTTCCACTGCTTCAGCCATATCGTCCCGCGCCAAATCGGTAATCGCAACTTTCGGAGCGCCTTTAACCTCCAAAATTTCTTTAAGTTTTTCCGCCGCCTGTTTGGTATGCCCGTAAACCGACGCATAGGCGATAAGTATGCCTTCATCTTCCGGCCGGTAACTGCTCCAAATATCATATTTATTAATATAATATCCCAAATTCTCCGTCAGCATCGGCCCGTGCAAGGCAAAAATCTTCTGAATATCAAGAGTTGCCGCCTTTTTAAGCAACGCCTGTACCTGTGCGCCGTATTTGCCGACAATATTGATATAATAGCGGCGTGCTTCGCAATCCCATTCGTCCTCAACGTCAAGCGCGCCGAATTTTCCGAAAGCATCTGCCGAAAACAGGATTTTTTCTTTTTTCTCATACGCAACCATAACTTCCGGCCAATGTACCATCGGAGCCATAACAAACGTCAGCGTATGGCTGCCCAAAGACAGTTCATCGCCCTCATTGACAACAACTTTGCGCCCTTCCAAATCCAAATGCTCAAAAAACTGCGGAATCATATTAAAAGTTTTCGGATTCGAAACAACCTTTGCTTTTTTATATCTGTTCAAAAAGTGCTCAATATTTGCAGCATGATCCGGTTCCATATGCAAAATAACCAGATAATCAGGCTCTTTGCCATTCAAAACTTCTTCCAAATTCTGAAACCATTCGTCGGTCGCCCGCTTGTCAACCGTATCCATCACGGCAATTTTGTCATCCATAATGACATAGGAGTTATAGGAAATCCCTTCAGGAATAACATACTGTCCCTCAAACAAATCCAATGTCTTGTCATCGGCACCGACATAATAAACGCTTTCGGTCAACTTCTTATTCTGCATATTTTTACTCCTTATCGCAAATGCTTACTCTGTTTTGTTTATTTAACCTTTTCCTCAATAATTGCAACTGCTTTTTCAAATACGTCTTCAATGCCCATCCAAGACGTATCCAGAATATACGCGTCTTCAGCCGGTTTCATAGGAGCATCTTTTCGAGTCGCATCACGCTCATCGCGGGCCTTGACATCTCTCAAAACGTCATCGTAATTCGCAGCTACTCCTTTCGCCACAAATTCGTCATATCTTCTTTTCGCCCGCACTTCTGCCTGCGGACAAATCACCGTTCCCGTGTCCCGGCCGTCATAAATAACGCCTTTCGCCGCACTTCCGTCGGCAAAAACCGGATTCGCCGCAAAATTGCGCTGCATATCAAGCAGCCGCCTCCGCACTCCCGGATAGCTGGAAACGACCGATGCGGCCTGCCCTCCTTTTGCCGAACGAAAATCTTTATCATGCGACAATTCCGCCATTTTGGCAAAAGTCAGCCCGGCGGCTTCTTGCTCTGCCGCTGTTGCGTCTGCCAAATCATTCCCGTTTTGCAGCATCAGCAACCCGACAGCCCGATAAACCATTCCCGTATCAAAATATGCAAGGCAATATTTTTCCGCAAGTTTTTGTGAAAGCGTTCCCTTTCCCGCTGCCGCCGGCCCGTCCACCGTAATAATCATTATCCTCTGCAACCTTTCTAAATTAAAAATTTTATCTATTCTTTAACATATATTCGCTAATATCATAGTATAAAATCACTTTATACAAAGAATAACATAATGGCAAAAAACTTTCGTCTTTACATTAAGGAGCCGCTCGCTCCGGGCAAAACAATCATACTTGAAGAAGAGCAAACCCATTATTTGAAAAATGTGGTAAAATATACCGCAGGAGAAACCTTCTCCTGTTTTGACAACGAGTCAGGCGAATTTTCCGCCCGGATTACCGCATTCGAAAAAAGACACACCAGAATAAACATCCTCGCTCAAACCGCACCGTTCACCCGTTGTCCGGATATCTGGCTGCTGTTTGCCCCCCTGAAAAAGGACAAAACCGATTTTGTTATTGAAAAGGCTACCGAACTTGGTTGCCGGAAAATTCTGCCCGTTATCACCCGCCACACAAATTCTGGAAACGTCAAAACCGAGCGCTATGTCGCTCAAAGCATAGAAGCGGCCGAACAATGCCGCCGGACAGACCTCCCGGAAATCGTCCCGGCACAAAAGCTAGAAGATGTCCTTTCCGGCTGGGACAGTCAGAGAACGTTGTTTTTTATGGATGAAACCCGAAACTGCCAAGATTTTTTTTCCGTCTTAAAAGAAAATCCTGCCTCTAAGGCAGCCGTCCTAATCGGCCCCGAAGGCGGATTTTCTCCTGAAGAATTAAACTTATTACGCAACTTACCTTTTGCCAGAGGCGCAGCTTTAGGGCCGAGAATACTCCGGGCCGAAACCGCTGTTGCCGCAGCTTTGTCCTGCTGGCAAATGATTTCCGGAGACTGGAGCGACAAATGAAAATACTGATTGCCGATGACCACGAACTTTTTCTCAAAGGGCTGGAATTTATTTTAAACGAAAATTTTCAGTATCCTGAAATTACCACCGCTCAGAGCTATACGGATATTTTTTCCATTTTGGAGCAAAAGCAGGATTTTGACCTGATTATCACAGACTTGGCTATGCCCGGCGCTGCCTGGCTGCCGGCACTGACCAAGATTCACACTTTGGTTCCGGATACGCCCATTACGGTCATCTCTGCCGTTTTTGATAAAGCAATTCTCCAACAGACGCTTGATATCGGCGTTGCTGGATATATCCCCAAAACAGCGTCAAACAACCTGATTGTCAGCGCTATCAATCTGGTTTTGGCCGGCGGCATATACATTCCCCATGAACTGCTTTATTCTACCAAGCTTGAACCTGCCCATAACGAAAGCAAGCAAAAAGAATACTACTCGCCGCTGAAAACGCTTGAAAAATTTGCCGAAAACACCCTTGATGCACCGCAAAAAGGCCTGACGGAGCGTCAGATAGATATAGTTAAATGTATCGCTGAAGGACTCTCCAACAAGCAAATTGCCTATAAACTGCATCTCAAAGAAGGAACCATCAAAGTGCATATTACCATAATTTTAAAGGTTCTGAACGTTAAGAACCGTACCTCCGCCGTAATTGAAGCAGCCAAACGCGGCTACATTTCGGATAATATGTCTGACAACGGATAAATTAAGAGGACGCCATGGCTAAAACAGCAAAAAACATCCTGCCCGCCTATCTCACTGATATATATGGTTGGCTGTATCTGAATCCGAAACTTTATAACCTTCTAGATAATGCGTTCCTGTTAAATTTTCTAACTTTGGGATACCACAGCCTTTTGACCGAAGAAGTAAAAAAGGAAATCTCTCCTCATTCGCATATCCTCCAAATCGGAGCAACACTCGGCGGACAAATAGAAAAAGCATATTCCGGCCTGGGCATGCTCGGTTCATATACCATTGTGGACATTCTGCCGGACATTCTTGAAAACTGCCGGGAAAAGCATCTGGAACAAAAAATAGGCTTCGTTCACGCTGACGCCGCCAAAACCGTCAAAGGAAATTACGATATCATCATCTGCTATATGTTGCTGCACGAACTCCCCCCTTTAACGCGAACCCGTGTTATCGATAATATCCTCAAAGCATTGAAACCCGGCGGTAAAGCCGTTTTTATCGACTATCACCAACCTTCCTCCTATCACCCTTTAAAATACATAATTCGCACCGTCAACCGCCTGTACCAGCCGTTTGCGGAAAGCCTTTGGAAAAATTCCATCAAAGGCCTGGCATCGCACCCGGAAATATGCCGCTGGTCGCAACAAACCTATTTCGGCGGCGTTTACCAAAAAGTCGTCGCCACAAAAATGGACGGCACATCTCTCTGAAATTCGTCATATAACCTGCCGTCCCATCCTTTGCCCATACGCTTGCGACAACATTCCGGCATATGCAACACACCATACACGACGTACGTGACACGCCATACACGGCGTACACAACACGCTATATCCGGGTATGCTTTTATCAACACAAAACACCGGCCGCCCTCCCAATGAGAACGACCGGCAAGTCCCAAGCAGACGGTTTAAGCATCAAGATTTAGCAACACTAATCTTCTTAAACTTCTGCTTTTCTGTCTGGGATTTCGGAATAGAGACAGTTAACACGCCGTTGTTGTATCTGGCGGTAGTTGCTTCATAATCCAAATCCCAGGGCAGCTGTATGGTACGTCTGAACATACCATACGAGATTTCAGAAAAATAATTATCTTTGGTATTTTCTTCAGATTCGTTCTTTTTCTCACCGCTGATGCTTAAATAACCGTCCGCAGAAACCTTCAAATCAATGTCTTTTTCATCAATTCCCGGAATTTCCGCCGTAACTTTTACCGCATCTTTATCTTCAGTAACCTGAATTTTAGGTGATAAATCCGAATATTCCGAATTTGAACTATCCATAAAATTCCAAAAATAATTCATCAGGCTTCTGAAATCCGTCGGATTGTGAGAAACGGACAAATCATGATTGTTCGGATTTGAATTTGTTACCGTATTTCTCATCATTCTTCTCCGCAAAATTATTTTTCTTCCATTTCCGAAATTTCTACTTCGTCAATCTCGTCAGAAAGTTTTGAACCGCAGCAGCAGCCGGAAGAAGAGCTGGAACTCGGTTTGGAACTTGAACTGGACTGGGACTTTTCATTAGAAAACTTAGACTGAGAATTTTTCATATTTACCTCCAAAATATATTTAGCCAATTTTTAAAAGCATTCTTGCAAAACAAAAAGCTCTTCGGTTTTCCGCCTGCAACGCCGAAGCTCCGCAGACGTTCCGCCGTCGGCACCTGTAAAATTTCATTGCAAAATTTACACCTGAAAAGATAATCTCTGCCCTGCCGAATTTAAGCTAAACTTAAGGGCAGTTTCCACTGCCCTTATTGTCTAAATGCAATATCTGATATTACGTTTTTAGAATTCCGCGGTAATATTTTTACCCATATTCAAAAACTTTTCCGTCCTCTGCCTCTTTAATTCATCGGGAGACAAACCGGAAAGTTCCCGCAGCTGGCGTGATATTGCCTCTTTAACCGCACCAAGCGTCTGTTCCGTATTGCGATGGGCTCCGCCCAGCGGTTCCTTAATAATTTCATCAATAATCCCCAGCGCTTTCAAATCTTGTGCCGTCAGTCTCAACGCCTCCGTCGCCTCTTTTGTCTTATCGCCTGAACGCCATAAAATGGAAGCGCATCCCTCCGGCGAAATAACGGAATAAATTGAATGTTCCAGCATCAACACACGATTCGCCGTTGCTATTGCAATCGCGCCGCCGGAACCTCCCTCACCGATAATTATGGAGATAATCGGTGTTTTTACCTGCAAACATTTCTCAATGGACGAAGCAATTGCTTCAGCCTGCCCGCGTGCTTCCGCATCTACCCCCGGATATGCTCCCGCCGTATCGACAAAACTGATAACCGGCAGGTGAAACTTGTCTGCCAGAGCCATCATACGCTGCGCTTTGCGGTACCCTTCAGGCTTTGCCATACCGAAATTATATTTGATACGGGTTTCAAGGTCGTTTCCTTTTTCCTGCCCCATAACAACTACAGCATAACCGTCAATCTTGCCGATACCGCATACCATCGCCTCATCATCGGCAAAACAGCGATCACCGGCCAACGGTGTAAAATCTTCAACAAAAGCCTTTATATAATCCAAACAGTGCGGTCTTGCAGGATGTCTGGCTATCTGCGCTTTCTGCCAGGCTGAAAGATTCATATATGTCCGATTGACGTGTTGGCTTAATTTACGCTCCAGACGCCTGATTTCCCGGGTAATATCCATATCCTCGTCTTTGGCAAGAAGTTTCAGATGTTCGATTTTTTCTTCAATTTCTAAAATATCTTTTTCAAAATCAAGCACAACGGCTGTAGATTCATTCATTTTTTATACCTTTAAAAATTAAACATTGACCTCTCTATATCACAAAATAAAAAAAATTCACCATATTTTTTGCATATATACCAAATAACCGCCCGGATTTGCAGCAAATAACCGTAAAATCATAAACATTTAACACATTTTTTATTTGCAAAATAAGGCTTTTCCGCTACAATAGCCAAAAATTGTAATTGGGAGTCGGACATTGTTGAACATTTCGTTTTTCATAGCTGCATTTTCAAGCATATTTTGGTTTTTCTACAGCCTAAGATTTGTCAATGTAAGCAGTATTTCTGCCGCCGGAGGAGCCGAAGCCCTGTTTCAGGCGGTAATTGTCATTTTGTTTCCGCTCGCCGTAATTTGGGGAATGTTTGCCGTCATAAAAAGTTTTTATGCTGAAAAGCAGACGGCTGTACAAAATCAAACCCTTTTAGAGCAGTTGAAAAAAAATGCCGAAAATGCCAATGCGCTGAGTTGCGCTTTAATAGCCGCGGAAAAGGAAATAAAAAACGGCTTTATTCTGCATGAATTTGATACGCTGATTGCCGATGCAAACGAAATCTTGTCCGACATCATCAAACGCAGCAATTCCATTTCCAGCGCCCAGATGGAACATTTATGGAACCGCACTGCCGGCGGTGAACGCTGGCTGATAGCCAAAACCTTTATCGAAACCTACAATTTTCAGACCGGTTTTGCCGGACATCTGCTGCAAAAAGCGCAGAAGGACAGCCTCCTGCGAGGCAGCATCCTTGAATTTGAAGCCAGAATAAAAAGCCTTTGCCGGCTGCTGGAAATACACGACACCCAGCGCATATTCTACAATATGGTCGAATACGGCGCATTAGGAAAAGTTTACGGCATCATTTCCCCAATCGCCAGCCAACTTTCTCCGGACACAAATTCGTCTCAGATTGAAAAAGACTGTCCCCAAGACAAAACCGTACAACAGCCCTTTCGCCGGGAAAAACATAGTTTCACCTCAGACGAATTGTCCCTCTCTCCCCGGCAGGATGAGAACTTTCCGTCTTTTTTAAGCCGGCCGGAAGAAACATCGTTGCACTTCGCCCTCTCCGAACCAAAACCGGAAAAATTTGAAGAAACATCTATACGTCCCGAAACCGGTTCATCGCCGGCTGACGAAAAAAGATTAAACATAGATGCCGGATTGAGAGCTATCCGCAACGAGATTCTCTCAACGGAAGCCTCTGCTGCCGTTCCTGCGACAACGGCGCCGGCCGACGATACAAATGCGACACCGATAATAAAGTCGTTTGCACACACTCAAACGGCATTGCGCAATCTGAAAAAAGAGCCCGTATTCAGCGAAAATAATGAAAACACACAAGCAAACACTCCGGGAAAATTCGGCACTGAGCCCCTTGCGCCTTCATTTTCTCCCCGCCGGGAAATTTCCGCTAAACAGCCTAAACATGCGGTTTCACCGGCAACACAAACCACACGCAGAGAAAAAAACAAAAAAATTATTTCGCTTGATGAACTTGAAAAAGAGATTGATGCGTCACCGGATAACAATTACGACGAATACGCATACCCTTTCGGAGCCTGGCTGGATGATAAAAACCATAAATAAGCTGTTTAAGCCAGCCATCTTGCCCTTATTTTTAATGCTATGCACTTCTCTCCCACCTCAGTCTCTGGCGGAAGATGAAGATGTATTTTCAAACAATTCGTCAATATTATCTTCTTCTGTCGCAATAAAGGAACAAACACCTCCGCAAATAACAATTACCGACAATATTTCTCTAAGCGGCGCACCCAAATACGTACCGGGCTTCACTCACTTTGACTACGTAAACCCCGATGCCCCCAAAAAAGGACGCATCGTTCTCCCTGCTTACGGTACCTTTGATAATTTTAACCCTTACATTTTCAAGGGAACCGCGTCAACCGAAACCGTCGCTCTGACTTTGGACAGTCTCGGCTACACGTCTGCCGACGACCCGGAAACGGTGTATCCGCTGATAGCCGAAAAATTTGAACAGCCTTCCGACAAAAGCTTTATCGGCTTTTTCATCAACCCCGCCGCCCAATTTCAGGACGGAACCCCGATAACCGCCGACGACGTCGTATTCAGTTTCAATTCCCTCATCACCAAAGGCTCACCGGTTTATAAATTTTACTATGCCGATATTGACAGGGTAGAGAAACTTGCCTCCCGCCATGTCCGCTTTTATTTCAAACCCGGAATAAAAAACCGGGAATTGCCGCTAATCATTGCCTCTCTCAAAATTTTTTCTGCCAAAGACTTTGCTAACCGGGAATATGACAAGCCGAGTTTGACCCCGCCTTTAGGCAATGGCCCGTATAAGATAAAGAACTTTGACGCCGGGCGTTACATCACGTTTGTCCGCGACCCAAACTACTGGGCAAAAGACCTCCCCACCCGCAAAGGCTTTTTCAACTTCAACGAAATAAAATACGACTATTATCAGGATACGACCGTTACCCTGCAGGCTCTGTTCTCCGGCAATATTGATATGCGCTATGAATACATTGCCAAATCGTGGGCAACCGGACACAACAACGAACTCATCAAAAAAGGAAAAATCAAAAAACAGGCAGTCAAACATAACCGCCCGGCAACAACCCAATTTTTCGCTTTTAACACCCGCAAGGAAAAATTCAGCGACCCGCGCGTCCGGCAGGCAATAGACTACGCTTTTAACTTTCCGTGGGCCGACCGAAACCTCTTCTATAACCAATACCAGCGGTTAAAAAGTTATTTTGCCAACACGCGTTTTGCGGCAACGGACACCCCGAAAGACCTGGAGCTGGACATTCTCCTAGCCCTTCGGGACAAAGTTCCGCCTGAAATCTTTACCGTTCCGGTGAAAGCGACGTTTCGCGACGATTCCCTGTCCGACAGGGAAAACCTTAAACGCGCCGTCAAATTGCTCAACGATGCCGGTTACGACTTTATCAACGAAAAAATGTGCAATTTAAAAACCGGTGAACCGCTGGAGTTTGAAATAATCATAAATTCGGCCAACGGTAATTCCTTTACCCGCGTCTTGCTTCCTTTTATTGAAAACCTGCGCAAAATCGGCATAAAAGCCACCACTCGCGTACTGGAAATCAACACCTACAAAAACAAGCTGGACAATTTTGACTTTGACATTATCGTCGGCGGATTTGGCGGCCTTTATATGCCGGGTTCCGAACAGAAAGACCTTTGGGGCAGCCAGTCGGCAGACATTCGGGGCAGCAACAACATTATTGGAATAAAGAACCCTGCCGTGGACGAGCTCGTACAAAAGTTGATAGAAACCGAAGACAATGAACTTTATACCGCATACGTCCGTGCCCTTGACCGGGTTTTGCTGTTTAACCATTACGTGATTTTCAATTGGTATTCGGATTCGGACCGTATTGCCTACTGGGACAAATTCTCTTTTCCCGAAAACAACGCCGGCATCGGCGTTGACATCAACACCTGGTGGCTGAAGGATTAAGACCATGCGCAATTACATCATTAAGCGGCTGCTGCTCATACCCGTAACTTTGTTTGGCATCTTACTGATTAACTTCGGCATCGTCCAGCTTGCCCCAGGCGGCCCTGTTGAATATATGCTTGCGCAGTATAAAGGCATGGACACTGCAGCAACCGGAAACATCAATGCCGGTATGCCGAATATAAACGAACAGAAATATCAGGGCGCAAAAGGCGTTCCCGACGACCTTGTAAAAGAACTGGAAAAACAGTTCGGTTTTGACAAGCCGGTACATGAACGTTTTGTTAAAATGCTCAAAGACTACATTTCTTTTGATTTCGGCAAAAGCTACTACAAAGACAAAACCGTCCTGCAGCTTATCAAAGAACGACTTCCCGTTTCAATTTCTCTCGGTTTGTGGTCAACGCTCATCATTTACCTGATTGCAATCCCCCTCGGCATAAAAAAGGCTCGCGAAGACGGCGAAGAATTTGATGTTATCAGCTCTTTCGTTATCTTCATCGGCTCAGCCATTCCGGTATTTCTGTTTGCCGTCCTGCTGATTGTCCTCTTTGCCGGAGGAACATATTTTCAGCTGTTTCCGCTGAAAGGCCTGACATCCGACGGCTGGGAAAATTTTACATTGCTGCACAAAATCGGCGACTACTTCTGGCATCTGGCTCTGCCGATAACCTGCATCGTCATCGGCGGTGTTGCCTCATTAACTATGCTGACCAAAAATTCTTTTATGGATGAATTAAGCAAACAATACGTTTTGACTGCCCGCGCCAAAGGACTCTCCGAAAACCGGATTCTCTACCGCCATGTTTTTCGCAACGCCATGATGATTATCATCGCAGGACTTCCCGGATTGCTGATGAAAGTCCTCTTCACCGGCTCCCTGCTCATTGAAATTATTTTCAGCCTGAACGGTATGGGGCTGCTCGGATATGAAGCGATTATGACCCGCGATTATCCTGTCGTATTCGGAACATTATATATATTCGCCCTTCTCGGGCTGATTCTGAAACTGCTCAGCGACCTGACCTACTCGCTGGTTGACCCGCGTGTCAATTTTGACCGGATATAAAATTCATCTGCCGCCGAAGAATTTGCCAAGGCGGGAGGTAAACGATGAAACAGCATCAGCAAAGGCTCGTGCGCCGGCAGAATTGCCGCGGCCGCCCTGCAAAACATGGTTCAATTTCTTTTCATAGCCGCCGGAAACCGCCAGTTTCTTACCCAGAACGACTATCTCGTTCGGCTGGTCGCGCTCATCCCTTTCTTTATCAAATACAGTCAGCACCACATCTTTAAACTGCCCCTGTTCCTCTTTGGGAAATGCGGCAATGAGCTTCAGCAAATCGCGCATAAACGGCGGCGCATTGGTGATATCGACTATAGCGCAGGCTTTTTCAGGGGTAAACGGCTGACCATCCTTTCCCGCCGGATAAAATTCCTTATTGTTTTCAAAACCGCTCACATAATTGCTGAAATAACGGTTGCGAATCGCCAGACGCGACAACGTTTCCGTAAATTCTTTTTGCGCTTCCATTTCCTTTGCAAAATGCTTTTGCAGATAATTATACATCGTCGTATTGGCAAAATTGCCGTTGTATTCATTTTTGGTATCAAACTGGATGCCCGCAAACAGAGCCTGTCTTGAGACCCAGGTACCCTTGGGATCCATCAGCCATTCTATCGGCTGAACCTCAAACCAATACGCCTTACCTTTTTCTACCTCTGTACCGTCAGACATTATTGAATTGCAGCCACGGGGTATTCCTTCAATACGGACATATTTTTTGCCTTTGAGCATGTACTCCGCACAGTTTCGCGGGGTAAACCCGGTATCTCGGGCGTCAAGTTCCACCGAATCGAAAGTATAGGTTTTGCCGGTGGTTTTAAGGGCGTTTTTCTGGTACTGAACCTCTAATTCCTGACTAACATCTTTAGGCGCCACGGTTTGCGGATAGGCCCCGTATTCGCAGATTTGTACCGTCATGCCATTAGGCAGCGTCAGCGTTCTCACGTTGTCCGGGCGAATTTTAGATGTTACAGAGGCCAGCATTGCCGGACGACCGGCAATTTCTCGTTTATTAGGGATATGGGAATACTTGGAACCCTTATAGACGGTACAGACATGTTTAAATGAGGAAGACGCCAACCAGACACACCCGGAAGTAACGCCGGCAATGTCTTTAGTACCACCACAACCTGTCCCCAGAGCAATGGCAACATCCGAAATGCCTACGGCGGTGCCATACGCCTGTATCACTTCCAACGCAT
>OJMG01001749.1_pt1 | contig 19672 bp, 19 predicted proteins | sample 1597141 | NCBI WGS metagenome assembly OJMG01 (sample SAMEA2452119, study PRJEB22498) | human gut metagenome | biome: human feces; feature: human gut; material: feces | place: Australia | collected 2012 | reverse complement strand
CGGTATCGATCCTGCCGGAATTCAGGAATTTATAGAATTGATTCGTAATTTGAGTAGGGTTCATTCTTTCACCGTGTTATTTTCCTCACATAATCTGGATCAGGTACAGAAAGCTTGTGATCGTGTGGGCTTATTTAATCACGGAGAATTACTGGCGCAGCTTGATCTTAGAGAAATGGAAGGTAAACAAGTAGAACTTATTGATATCTACAATAATTATATAAAGGAAGGGGGTGAGAAGTATGAACGGAATTGAGCAGCCTTTCTGGGTTATTGTGAATAAAGAAATCCGGGATCATGTACGCAGTTGGCGCTTTATTATTTTACTTGCCATTATCACGCTCACTTGCTTGGGAGCCTTGTATACATCACTCACCAGTATGCATGAGGCTGTCAAATCAGGTGATGTGGAAGATACTTTTTTCTTCTTGAAATTGTTTACCGTATCCGATGGCACATTGCCTTCTTTTGTTTTGTTCATCAACTTTTTAGGGCCGCTGTTAGGTATTGCCTTAGGATTTGATGCCATGAATTCGGAACTGAACAAAGGGACATTATGCCGTATATTATCACAACCGATACACCGTGATTGTATAATCAATGCCAAATTTGTTGCTGCACTGATTGTGATTACAATTATGCTGTTTGTATTAGGTTTTTTGGTAATGGGAGCCGGGCTGATAGCCATCGGTATTCCACCTACACCGGAAGAATTTGCCCGTATCATTTCCTTTTTGATCCTAAGTGTTTTCTATGTAGGTCTTTGGTTGAATATGGCGATACTGTTCTCGCTCTGCTTCCGGCAGACGGCTACTTCAGCTTTGGCTTCTCTGGCGATATGGTTGTTTTTCAGTGTATTTTATACGATGATTGTCAATTGGGTTGCTAAGCTGTTCATGCCTTCTGATATGATGCCGCCTTATTATGTTGTCGGTTATCAAAAAATAGTTTGGGGCATAATGTCATTGAATCCGTGCGAATTATTCAATCAGGCAACTTCTGTATTGCTGATGCCATCACTTCGAAGCTTGGGACCGTTAATGATGGAGCAGGTTCAAGGGGCAATACCCAGCCCTCTCCCATTGGGACAGAGTTTACTGGTTATATGGCCACAGCTAACAGGATTGATTGCAGTTACAATTCTCTGTTTTGCACTCTCTTATATCATATTTATGCGTAGAGAAATACGTTCAAGGTAAATTGATTGGTTAGGTTAGGAAGAAATCCCTGACGATATTTAATACTTTAAAGTCGTCAGGGATTTATATATTGCAGTTTGTATTATTTCTGCCTTACATACTCCAAAGTATATCCATAATTGGAACTTAACACTAACGAATCCGGCGTTAGCTTGTCAATTTTCAGTGTATCCACACCTTCAATCTCTATTCCATTACCGATACTTTTTACTGTCAGATAAAGCTGGTCACCTTGTTGTTCCCATTCTTTGTATATCAAAGTGTGCATATTAATGGAAGATGCTTCTCCATTCTCTTCCAGTTTGATTCCTTGCACTTCTCCAGGTTGCCCGTTAATGGGCATTACCCATGATCCTACTACGGTAGCGGGAGCTTTAGAACCACCACAGGCAGCAAATACAACTGCCATGACCGCCATGCTAATGATTTGTTTTTTCATGATGTCTTTTTATTATAGTGTAACGTTGAAACCTACCAATTGTTTTCAGGGGATAAAGTTAATTGAAAAATATCGTTCCGGAGCTATTATTCTATATTTAAGTTTCGCAGGCTAACGTTCTTTTCCCTAAGCTTGATTGGCCAAAGCATATCAGGATTTACGCAATCAGTCCAATATGGCAATAAGATAGTGAAATACGATATTTCTCTTCAATACGTTTGTATTTCCCCATTATCAGCAATAAGGTTTTCTGTCAAAAAGGCCCTTCTGGAAGAATAAAACCTTAGTTTATCATTATCATATCATCTATTGGTATGCTACAGATGGTCTATTCAGCGCTATTGCATGATTTGTTTTAACCAAACAGACCATCTATTTGATCCAAACGGATGATGTAATTTGGAAAATGGCTACACCCTTTGCCTCATAGGGCTACACCTTCATCACTAAAGGGTGATACTATCACGGAAAAAGGGTGTAGCCCCTCCGAAAAGCAGGTGATATTTTTCTGTTTTGAAGAAGATAAGCAACGAAATCTAATAATCACTTTTTAGGAAATATATCAAATACGTAATCACATAAGAATGAAATACAAAGAACTCACTTTCCAAAATACACTTTCCCTCATTATTATAAATCATACGGCATTTTCCAAACAGGAAATCCTTGCGTCTTTTCGCACTACGCCAACTATTGATACGAAAGGATAAAACGTAGGACATCACGATTTACATTTTGTCATTTTGCTTAAGTTCCGCAAGTGTAGTGAGTGATCTTGAATTATTTTATGTTTTTATGAGGAGTTGGTACGGAGCAAATACGAAGTTGGCCCTGTCTAAATGGGTATTTATGACCTCATCTGATTTTTTTTTGTAAAAAGAGTCGATTTGTTTTGTTTATTACAAAATAGTTTCTACCTTTGCACTCGCTTTTAAGAAATAAAGTATTCGGGGTGTAGCGCAGTCCGGTTAGCGCACCTGCTTTGGGAGCAGGGGGGCGTGGGTTCGAATCCCGCTACCCCGACTAAAGAGAATAAGTTGTTGATTTTCAGCAACTTATTTTTGTATATAGAAACATCCAACAAAATAACTGTCTATAACTGTCTATTAATTGTCTATTGAGTTAGTAAATCATCACCTAAAACTCAAAAATGACAAATATGGCAAGAAAAAGATCGTTGATTATCCTACCAAAGTTAAAGAACTGCGGTGGAGATTTAAGTAAGAAATGGTATGTGGAGTATTCTTGCAGGGATCCACAAACCAATGAAATGAAAAGATTCAGGCATTATGATGGCTTTGCTGAATTGGAAACAGTCCAAGAACGGGAAGCCTATGCTGAAAAAATCATTTCGGAAATAAAGCTTAAACTCGAAAAAGGAGAAGATCCTTTTAGCGAGAGGAAAGTAACGTACCAGGATGAACTGATTTATCAAGCTGCAGCGGCTCGTTGGGGAAATCAGAGAGAAGGAATTATAAATATTCGCACGTATCTTTCTGATTTCTTGTTAATGAAAAAGGCAGAGGTCTCCCACTCTACTTACCAGACCTATTGTTCCAAGCTCCGTATTTTTTGTGAATGGATGGAACTGCAGGGATATGCAGAAAAACATGTTCGATGTATTTGTCAAGATCAGATTCATAAGTTTTTCTATTATATAGCTGGAGAAAATCATGCAAGCCGGAGAACTGTATTGAAGTATAAACAACTCCTACATACTTTCTTTGACTTTCTGATGAAGACAAAGGAAGTAATTACAGTAAATCCTATATCTAATATTCCACAGCTGGGAGAAAAACGAGATGAAGCTGCAAGACCTATACCGGATAAGGATCGTAAGAAACTCATCGAATATATGGAGGAACATGATCCTCAATTACTATTAGTTTGCCAGTTGGAGTATTATTGTGCGATTCGACCAAATGAATGTCGACAGTTATTGATAAGAGACATTAACTTGGAAACAGCTACAATAACAGTGAGACAGGATATCAGTAAGAATGGGCTCACGGAAACAGTCAATATTCCCCGGCAACTGTATGAGTACCTGGAAAACATTCTTCGGATCGGAGGATATCCGGAAGATTGGTATCTCTTTTCGCGAGATGATATGCCTGGAATGTATAAACTTGGAAAAAACACATTTCGATATAGGTTCAATCGGATCCGAAAAATTTTAGGGTTAAGTGAGCGATACAAGTTATATAGCTTCAAACATACTGGCGGTGTGAAATTGGTGAATGCCGGTGTGAATACTTGGGAACTACAACGACATTTTCGTCACAAATCGATTGATACGACTGAGAAATATGTTAAGAGGAATTTTGGTGTACAAAGTAAATTAATCAGGGACGATTTTCCTGATATGTGATTAATTTGTTTGTAGGAGGCTTATTTATGCCTCCTACTATCCTACAGTCCTACACAATTATATTCATTCTTATTAAATGATCATCAAGCGTTTTATGATTGCATTTTAGTTTCCGGCAGATGGCCGCTTTGGAATATCCATAATCGAGCATAGTCCGGATAACGCCTTCTTTGCCTGTCAGTTTATAGTGAGTATTCTTATCTCCTTTCTTACGTCCGAGTTGCATGCCATTAGCTCTTCTCCTGGCTAATCCCTCTTTGGTTCTTTGACTAATTAGATCACGCTCGATCTGAGCAGACAAACCAAAAGCAAAAGCAAGTACCTGAGAGTTAATGTTGTTTCCAAGCTCATATCTTTCTTTAACTGTCAAGACAAAGGTTTCTTTGCTCATACAGAGATTGAGCATCGACATAATTTGCATTAGGTTTCTGCCGAGCCGGCTAATTTCTGAAAGGATTAAGGTATCCCCTTTCTTCATCTTCTTCAATAATGGTCCTAATTTCCTGTCTTTTGCAGCTTTAGTTCCCGAAACTGTCTCAGAAACCCATTTATCAATGACTAGCTGTCTCTCTCTTGCAAAATTCTGCACTTCAAACCTCTGATTCTCCACAGTTTGTTTATCGGTACTGACACGAATATAAGCGTAAATCATTTTTGCCCGTGAAGATAACAAAGTAATCCGGCAGAAAAAAACACACTTCAGACGCCCGTTAAAAGTGTAAGGTATGGAAAAAGTAAAGATAGGTAATTTCCCAGTAGGCACTCCAACCTCTTTCGTTGGAATTGATATATCTGGAAAAGAAATTCTAGCAAAGATAGATGATGTTTTGAGAATGGATTATAAGGCTATCTCGTCCGGAACAAATAAACTGAGATATACTCAGTATAAACCCGGCTCTACGACAGGAATCGGGAGTAGAATATTGTTAATCGCCCCAATTCCTAATTTAATAGATACGATTGACGCTATAGGCGTTTTAGGCTCATTGTTTTTATTGAGAGGTGGAGTTGTAGATGGTCAACCGTATGCTCCTTTCTATGTTAAAACAGATTTGTCTTTTTTTAGAGTAACAGGAAGGTTTGTTGGCGATTTAAAGATTGCAAGTGCTGCACTTTATGGGGCAAGTACAAATTTTAATTTAGGTACATGTTATTACAGCGGGCAACTTTATATGGCAATAAAGTTCAATACGGAATATTCTTTTAGAACATGTTTCCAAGGTTTTTACACCGATGATTGTGTCTTTACGCATGTTATAACAACAGATATATCTGAGTGGACAGAATTATAATACATACATTATACAGAATTTATTAGTTAGATGGGAAATTCCCCATCTAACTAATTTTAGTCCATTGACTATCCCAGATAACTGAACCATCGCTTGGAGATGTATGGCAACCTCTTATACAAATTGTACCATTTAATGAAAGATCCAATTGCACTACATAATTATATAATGTTTTAAAGACTAGCAGAATACCATAAGATGAGCTTGTTATAGAAGTAACAATGCGAAAGCCATGAGGGTAAATACCCGTTGTTAACAGTTCATCAACGTTGTCTTCCTTCGAAAGAGGTGTTTTAGAAAAAAATCCATCCATAGGCATTAATCCTTTAGCCTTAGAGGTTACTGTGGGAATAGCTTCCCTTATTTCTTCCATCACATTACTATCTGTAATAATAATCTTCTCCATACCTTATACTTTTAACGGGCATTCTTTATACTGCATTTTTACTGATAAGATAGCCTGTAAAAAATGAAGTAAAAAACTGTGAGTTATATTGCCCGTTAAAAGTATAAGGTATGGAGAAGATAAGTGATAAAGAATATCAGGCAAGTTTAGGAAATGGAATACCATCAAAAATACAGGCTGTAGATGCTAACAGTAACCCTATTTTAGCTACACCTACAGATTTATTATCAACATTGGAAAGTGCTGGAGGAATAAAACGAATATTCTTTCCTGCTGATAGCGGGGCAACATGGATTAGGATAATGGAGGTAAAATCAAATACGACTTGCAGTTTTATGATGAATATGATATGCTATGCTAATCAAGATGCAAGTATAATCGTAGGATATGTAGTTAATTATGATAATAAGGTTCAAATATGCAATTTTAAACAACTTATCGGGAAAGCTGGAGAGGTTTATAATCCCAATTTAAAATATAAAAAGGATGGTAGTACTATAATTGTATGGGCAAAGAGTTCAGCAATCAATAATAAAGCTTCATGCATTAATCTTTTACATGGTAACGCTTCATTTCCTATGATAGTTGAGACACCTCCTGAAGATGCCATTCAACCAACATGGTGAGATATAGGGGCAAAATGCCCCTGTAAAATCATAGCTCAATACAAGCCCCGCCATCAATCCTATACCATAGTTTTTTCTTTCCAACAACAGTTGGAAAGAAAAAAGTTACTTGGGTGGAGGATAGATTTATACGGATAAATATGCCGGCAGATGATAGTGGGGCATATGTACCCGTTGGATCAGCAGAATTATTGTACCAACCATAGCCACTTATATTACCATCATAATTACCTACAACATTTACCCCTGACGCTGGCAATGAAGTCTGGAGCAATGCACCTGCATTTTTTAATAAAGCACTTGGGAGAATCTTAATACTATTACCTCCATTTAACCCTCGCACAAAATCCAGACTGTCAACCGACGGTAGATTCCCTTCTTTCATGATTTCCATACCTTATACTTTTAACGGGCATCCTTTATATGAGAAAATTACTCAGTATAAGTTCAATTGTCAATAGGGTAAAAATCACTGATATTAGTTGCCCGTTAAAAATATAAGATATAGCAATGGATAAAGTTAAAGTTACAGATAGTAGTGTGATAGAAGAAATCAGAGAGAATATACCTGTAGCTACACAAGCTCAAAAAGGATTATTGAATACCGGTTCTGATAGATTCGTTAAAGCCAAAGGATTAGCTATCACAGAGAAATCAGCTTGTATCAAGTTGTATTCGGCAGTAGGTCAAACTGCTGTGGTGGCGCTTGTTACCACTGGACGAATTGAAGGAAATGCTTGCGGTGTATTTATACTATCATTTTCAATGGCTAGTATGGGTACATACTCTTGTATTATTAAGAAACTAAATAGCGGTCTGTCTGCAAAATTTTATTATGTAAAAGACGGTAACAGGGTTTCAATATACTTGGTTTCAACTGTCGATTATTCAATTACAAATATATCCCCTCTATTAGAATCTGGGAATTTTTCCTATCACCTAATGCAAGAATCATTACCAGAAGGGGCAGTGCAAATTGAGATTACATAAATAATAGGGGGCACTATGCCCCTATACTATTACTCCAACGTAGCTTCAAAACCATCCTCAAACTCAGAATTATCGGCAGACTCCATCTTCATAGTGATGCCAATTGTATTCATTGAGATGACTTTAAGAACAGGTGTATACTGATTGCGTTCAGCGTATATCCTACATACGCCATTTGCATCTGTTTTCCCTATAATCTTGATGTTGTAAGTACCTGCTAATACTTTCACTCTAAGGGTCGGATTACTTGTACTATTGGCAGACCGCCCCATAGAAATGAAATAAAGGTTGGGGATTCCTGAAGTGGTCGCAGAAACAGCTAATAATAAAGAGCCTGTAACGGCATTAGTCGTAGTCTCGCATATCAATGTGCTTGACTGGTCGTTTTTTGAACCGATTAGCCCGGCCGGCATCAATCCTTTCTCACTAATAGTTGCAGTAGCCATATTACCCCTGATCTGTTCTATCACACTATTATCCGTTATCTTAATCTTTTCCATATATGGTATTTTTAAGGGGCGTTTTTTCTATCAAGAAAATCAGCCCAATTTAACATTTAATTTTTAATCTCGTTTTGTAAATAAAAATATCTATATATCTATTATTTGTTCGAATATCTTTTAGTCTCTTTTCCATTTTCAGAAAAGATAAGTCCAAATGGTCCTAAATTATATTCAAGATAATTAGAGCCTACTACAGAATACCCATTAATGGATGAACCGGTAGTTTGAATCTCATCGACCATATTATTTCCTGAAAACCTCCTAAGAAACACCCGTGGATAATAGTTGGTTATACCCATCCATTCCTCAGTCATAAAGGAGATACGGCCAACTTCATTATTGTCCTGATTGAACATCTTTATACTATTGGTTTTAGGAGAAATCTCAATACGCGTCCCATTCATTGAGGTTGACAACTCACCGATTATCTGTATATTTCCCTCTTCATCGATCTCAAAAGAACCATTCGGAGATTGGATATTCTTAAAAATACCTCCATTCACCTTGACATTATTACCTTCAAATAAACCCGTAGCAAAATTCAAAAGCAGATTAGGAGTAAACTCCTCCGTACCAAACTTTCGGAAATCATTGGTAGGATTGCCCGATGCGTCAACACCCTGCTGCGACATCATATATTCATCCTGGAATACAGCCGAGCCTATCAAAGCGAAATTAAGGAGAGCAATCTCGGCCGCAATTAACCTGTTGTAAGGAAAAGGCGTCCACAGTCCACTCTCTTGATGAGCTTCAATCCATTCCTTCGGGCTAATCTCCGTATTTCCAGGAACGCGGCTGGTCCACATGTACAGCACATTGTCTTGCTTCAGATACTCTCCGTTCTTATACACATTTTCCACGTTCCAATCATCCGAACGCGGAAAAGGCGTAGGATTGGCGGCAACAATGTTCACCTGCTTGCTATCAATCTCTTTCGTCCGTGCAGCATCCTCATAAGCATAGATACTGATACGGTTAGCGGTAGCATACTGATCTGAAGGAATAGTATAGTCATAAGAACTGACCTTTGAAACAGGTTTGTCCTCAAACAACTTCGTGACACTACTTCCTACAACACTTTCAACCCTGAACGTGAGATAGGCAGACATAGCCACCTTATTACTCCCTTCACCGGCCCAAAACCGGACCTGTAACGGTGCAGCCTGTACGTTATTAGCATCCAAAGATACCGTCTCTGGATTGACACCAATCCAAAGGCGTTCCGTATCGGCTATTAAGTAGAATGTTCCTGTCAGTATCATATCATACAATTTATGCAGTACCGCTAATAGAGCCTGATAAACCCATCTTAGCACGGACCATGTCTTCATAAGTCACTGTTGCGTTAGCACCCGTAAACGTCGCGGAATCCTTTCCCGTCAAAATAAATGCGGCACCGGCATTATCTTTCAGAGAGAATGTCCAACTCTTAATCAGGGATGGAACTTCCTCTCCCGTGCTACGTTTCGCGGCAACAGGAGTGACCGTTGCCGTTTCACCCTTCTTTACTGTATTACCGCTAATACCGGTAATCTTGATGACCGTATAGTATGGGTCGGAAAAGTCAGTCACTTCATCATACCCGGAGGCGACTAGTGAGCCGTCTTTCTTTACATCACAACGTAGCTTCAACACGTTGTCTACATCACTGGTAGAGACTGCCTGTGTGCGAGATGTGCCCCAATTGGTATCACCGGCTCCAAGCATCTTAACCCACTGAAATGTAAACCCTGTATAATCGGTTATTTCCACGCCATCTTTGAAAACACGTGCTGTTTCAGTAAGGGATTCGCCGTCCAAAAGAAGTTGGGAACCTTTATTGTTAGATATCAGCACATCATACTGATTACCGGTAGACTCTTGAATAACAACTTCCTTCGACAGCGCATTGAAGGCAATCGAAGAGCCGCCAATCTCAACGGTACCTGAGACAGTGATCCGGTCATTATCATACCCGGAGATGGGCACAAGATTCTTCATAACACGCAGAGCAGGCACTTTATAAGTGTCACCACCGATTGTTGTGCTGTAAGCATCTACCTTTTTGAAATACCCCACCATACCGGCATTCGTTGACAAACCGTTGCTGCCGAAGGTCAGAAGCAAGTCATTATATCGAAACTCAATCGTATTAGGAATCAAGACGCTGCCATCAGAAATATCACGCAGGATCACAACGACAGTCGGACGGTTATTCTCGGCCAACGTCTCAAAATCGGGAATGAAAACAGCCGTGCCTTTATTATACCTTTGTACAAGCGGAGTGCCTTCTACACGAAGTGTTCCGTTGATTGTTGTACCATCCATTAAAGCAATAAGGGTAAAACTTCCTTCAAGATTCATACCTCACCCCCTTCCTGTTCAACTGGGTTTTCGGTCGATTCTTCAGTAGTGATATCTTCTTCCGGAGATTCACTATCACTACTGCTTCCACCAGTTACCGGTTCTTCACTATTGTTGCCCTCATCTTCTTGGGGAGGATCATAAAGACCGCTCTCCTTTTGCTCTTTAATCAGCGCTTTCAACTTGTCATCCGAAAGGATTTCAGGGCTGAAATTGGAAAGCACCTTCAAAGCACTGAGCGGCAGGATTACACGGCCGTCCGGAATACGTTCCGCATACTTGTAATCGTAACCCTGCCCGTCCAGTTCTTCAGGTTTCACTAACAGATAATTCATAAGCTATTCATATTTAGATGTGATAATCAATTTACCGTCACTCGTAGTTAAGACTTTGTCATCACTTGTAGTCACCAATGCCGTCACCGCATACATTTTCACAGCAGCATATACTGATATGGGATACAAAGGATCAAACGAATAAGTCGAAGGAACAAACTCGACATTTCTTCCACGGCCCACATTTTTTGCTGTACTGCCGGCCTTGGCGGATTTCGCGTACCAGTCAATTATAAATAGGTTATCCTTGCTACTGTCAATCAGTTGCTTGTTATACGACAATATACACTCGTAACCTACAGTGGTATTCATGCGAGAGTTGATCTTGATACCTTTCGTCTGCCGAATGTCGGCACGCAATGTCCCCGGCATCTCCACTTTGATGGAAGTCGTCGCCTGCATTTCGTCCGAAGTCGGAGAAGACGGACGCGTGTCGGTATAATACGCACCGCGAACACGTACAGAAATATTCCTGAAGAATCGGGCATCGAGCGTCAGTGTTTTACTCCAGGTACCATCTGCATTCTTACCGGAGACAAAGACCTCTAATTCATCATCGGTAAAGTCACGCCATGTTGTGCCGTCAAGTATCTGCCACCAGAAAGCGGCATTGGCATCAGCTACGATATCCTCACCGGAGTATATTTGTGCGGTGATCGAGTATAGCCATTCTCCTTTACTGTTTGGCACCACCTCAAGAGGGTTGATTGTCCAGCCTTTGGGACGGTTGATCTTCAAAGAGTAATTGTTTGAGTCAAATATACTGGTACGAAGCACAATGCTACGCTCAAACTTCTCCTGGGTATTTTTTCGCTTGTCCGTGATAGAAAAGATACAATGCAGCTCTATCGGATTGTTATAATCCACATTCTTCTTTACCGTCAAAGAATAAGTAGGTCTACCTGTGGCAGATATGACATAATCATCATTGTTAACAATACGATTACTGCCATCTGATTTTGGAGCACCTTCATACCATTCGGCACCGGTAATTGCCTGGCTGCCGTTCATCAAACCTTCCGGGTCCTGAACAGATATGTAAGGCATGAGTACACAAGGAATAAGCGAGCGATCCGGCTCGTAGTCGTTCGTATCCTTGTTATAGTTCTGTACAGGATTACCGGATAGAACCTGTATCTCTGCCAGGAAAGAATAAGGATCAATATGTACCTGTACGTCTTTGGGTTGGGTTTGTATAGCCATTTTAATAAGTGTCTATTATAGTTATTTTCTTATGCCCTGTTTTCTCTGTTACCAACTCCTCAAGGCTCTTACCACCGACTCTCTGAATAACAATTGTCATTCTACGGCACGGTATAAGTCCCAAGAACTTGTACCGGTATTCAACGAGGTGAGGAAAAACTTTTTCTAATCCCATAACTTTCAAATTCTAAATCCAACATAATTTTCTACTGTCTCCATATCTTCGCCCACCGGGATGAACACCCGGCAGATGAACTTCACTGTTCTAACCGAAAGCCCCCATTCGCTCCCCATGTCAACTGAAGTCAACCGGATAACATGCTTCTGTCCGTCCACATAGACAGGCTTCCAACTGTTATCGGCAGGGATATTCCCGGTATCCCGTAACCACTCCACTTCGACACCGGTAGTAGCCATAAGGACATTGGTGATATCACGGTTACCATAACTCACAACGGCAGCAATATCGGTATTCACACCGTTTCTGAAGAACTGCCAACCGGCAGTAGAAGTAAACTCCAGGTGATAGTTCTTGTCACCTTCGAGCAATACCCATCCGACGGAGTTCCACTGAGGTTCTTCAGTCGTTTTATCGATCAGACATCCCCATTTGCAGCCATAATGGTAGACGGTATGCTGTTCCAAAGTCGTGATTACTTTCTGATTCTCTAAAAGAGTTTCATAGTCTACAAATCGATAAGGCTCATCCCCTTGGGCGGTTTCCAAAGACCATTCACCTCGATCCACTTTTTTAGGTATAACTGTTCCGTTCCAGTCAGCTTCATAGATTTTTTCAAATACGCCGATTTTAGCCATGACACCAACGTCAGTAGAACCGATAGGGAGTTTCTCTATCATCTTTACGTTGGGGAAGCGGCCAATAGTTAATGCATAGTTGTAATCTTCGAGAATCGGTTTGAATACATTCTGCAAAAACATGATCCTGCCTTCACGGGAAGATATCAGCCAGCTTTGAGCACGCTCGTTCGGAGCTTCACCAGCATCCGGAACTTTCGCATTACCTTTACGAGTCACATTATACCCTTCAACCGGTGGGTAGTTCTTGCCGCCCGGTACTTCGCTGTCGGGATAAAGAACTACAGTCAAAGTATTATCATTGCGGTTTTTCGATACTGGTCTGAACCAAGAAGTATAGTAGTCGGTACCTCCGATCAACAGCGAGTTAACGATAGAACATAATACGTCGTTTTCCTCTAATGTAGTCCAATCTGTATCTGTTCGCTTCTCCATAGTAAGCCGGTAAGTGCCATCGTCCAACAATTCAACCTTTTCAATGGCGCCACAATCAGAGAAAGAGAAATCCCCGGCCATAGCATGAATTTCGTTGATGATAAGGCGTAAAACTGTCAATGAGTCCCGAATCTCCAAGCTGTTAAATTGCGCACGTCCATCAGGATATATGCCACCTCCTTTACCGGCAATTAGCGAGTCGATAAACTCACCAAACTGCAACAGATAATCAGTACGATCAACTCGATCTTTGTGTATGTACTTATCACCTTCGATATCACCTGCTATATCAGCATAACCGGCTTTGATCTTCTTATTGTTGACTAACAGATATTCTGCGACGTAGCTAAGAAGGTTCAAGAGGTCGATATTCCGGTGCTGGTGGCCAATACCACCTCCGGATCCGGCAAACTCTGCAAGCTGTTGACCAACGAAAGTGGCAAAAGCTTCAGCGGTCGTGATACCCCATTCTTCGGAGTATGGGTTTTGAATTGGAAAGAGTGCCCCCTCGGAAAGTGGAAGGCGAGGAAATTCAGCAAGCCGAGGGGGCACTGTAAAAGAACCGACTTTAGGAACAGTGATGCTGAGAACATCTGCTGGAATATCGGTTCTGGGGAGGTTTAATAAGGGACGGGCATCAGCATATTTGAATGTAAATGTGTAATTGGAAGGAAGAGCACGGTCAGTGTAGCTGACATTGCTTTCTGTTACGACAATCTGACGCAGGTAGTTACCGGCATAAAGATACTTAGCCTGGGAGGGGAAAAAGTCAAGTAACCACTTGCGCTCATCCTGATTCAAATGGCCGGTGTTTTTTTGAAACTTTCGTTCGGTATCGACACGGTACTCTTGAGAAATTTCGTCAATTTCTGCCAGGTTATGTGTATGCTCACCGCTGAATGTTGTAGTACCGTAGGCACGGAAGGTGTCGAGACCTCCGAGGGAATTTTCGAAGAGGATCCACTGCTCTTGCTCGGTACGCATGTCTTCAGCATAATAACGCTGTATGTATGTGAGACGCTGACCGATTAGGTTTTCAACCCATATATCATAATAGGCTGGCAATTTATGGTCAAGCCAACCGGCAACTACAGAATACTGCAGAGGTATAGTGTATGCGATGCCGGTAACCATTTCAGCAACTGTGTAGTCGGTTTGTGATATCACGGATCCGGAAGTATCGGTGAAGTATGCGCGAAGCTTTGCCACACAAGGTATTGTGGCATAGTAAGTCAGGAACTCCGGAGAATAATAGGTAACAGGCTTTATTGATGGCTGCCATGTGAGGAAATTCTGTGTAAGGAAATTGGCGGCAGAATCGGCCAGGCGGTCAATACCGGAGCGGATGACACGGAAGGTTAATGTAGTGTCATTAATCACAGCTGTAAAATCTGAGGCAAGTGAGGATTGCTCATATACTTGTACGGACTCGAGCAATTGATATGATAGCCTGGCATGGATGATATCACGTAAGTTAATTGTAATATCACCATCAGAAGATGGAACGTAACGCTGAGACAGGATTTCAACATCTCCATGTCTTAGGATAAAAGAGATTTTATCAGAAGAAGAGATGCGAAACTCTTTCAGGTTCTTAGATAGCGATAAAGCATCTGGTTGCTGGAGTATTGTCATATTGATTTCTTTTTATGCCAAAATTAGAGTGGAAGTAGGAGTGTTGAAAGGACAAAATCAAGTGGTTACAGCCTCGCAAACGAGCCAATAGTTGACGCGGACATATTTAATACCTCCGTTCAGTCCTCCGTATGACAAACAGGTAGTTCGCTCATAAAATCTCTTCTCAGGCGAGACTAGTTCTTCACTAGGTTTTATTTGGGGATAGATAGTGTCAAACGTTAATTCTTTGTAGGGCGATGAAGCATACTCTTGTTCGGAAATAGCAGAGTGACTTGCCTTGATTTTCCACTTATATTTTTGAGTGGGAATAATCTCATCAAATTTCTTAGCCGATGATACAGGCTCATACAGGTTCACCGTCAACAACTCTGATTCCAGCGGTTCGTTTTCGCCTCCTATCTGATAGATGATTCTATCTATCAGCATCTTTTGATTTTCAAGCAATACTGGAAGATGGGCCGGAAGGGACAACTTTAAATTCTCCGGAAGAAGCAATTCGACCTTAACCGCATGCAGTGAATTGCGCAATAGGTCATCGTATGAGCGGTAGAATCGCTCGTACAGCCCGTCCGGACCATTGTAGCACAATGAATAATCATACAGACGGCAATCCTCGCTGTAATCAGTCGTTATCCTGTAGTTGGTGACTGTACCCATTGGATATCCTTTGTATCGATAGGCAAAGGCAAGCATTGGCTTCAAACCTGTATTACCAACATTGGTTTCAGTGTCTGTCTTGCTGTCCGAAGTCTCACCGGATTTGACTATTTTCGAATTGAGAAACACGGGAGTACCGACTAACAAGAAGCCTACGGTTACTAATGTACCGGACAAGTAGAGGTTTATGCTTCCCCTGAATTCTGGTTGCATGTCTGGTATGTTGACTTCTTTGACCTTTAAGCCGATTCCTTCCAGGTAGGGCATTGAAGAAGGGGACACAATGTCTTTAAGGCTATAAAATTGAGGACCGAACAAAGGATTGTAGCCGGCATATTGGAAACCGGTTCTTGTAAATGTGCCAGTTGTCGGATTATAGTCTATCGAGGGATATTTAGCTGCCAAATCAAGAAGTGAACTTTCAGAAGTTACGCTACCATCGTCCGACAAGACATGTTCTGAAGCAAGGGCTATTTGCTGGTAGAACTCCGGAAAAGAGACTTCCGGATATGAAGTTAGGTAGGGAGACAAATCGGTGGTGGGTTCCTCGTTCAGGCAGTCTTTGAACAATTTGACTTGCACGGTTCGCCGAACCTCATCCGGCACAAACTCACACATAAATTTCTTCCGGAATACCTCAAGTATCACGTCGCAACTGCAATCTGGCAATAAGTCGGTAATCTTTATGCTTCCATTAACCAACGTATCGGCACAAGTGTTGATGAAGACCATATCCGGAAAAGGACTTGTTCTGGTGAAAAAATTATCAAGCAAAATATATCCGAAATATTCGAAGATGCGTTTAAGAAGGTAGTTGGCACGTATGAAAGGGGTGATGTAAAAGCCGGGACTAACCGAAATAACCGTATCGTCAACCGTTTCCGAGCGACTGACCGCATGATAGAAATCAGAGTTTTTGCCTGCGAACAAACCATTATGGAAGTCACCGTTGTCCCCTATATATCCGTATTGGTTGAGTATCTTATAAGAACTGCCTCCGTTGTCTATGAGTACCGGAAAAATGGCATAATCTGAGTGTGTGCCGTTAACAAGTGAACGGCAGAACTCAATTCCTTCGGTAACAGTGGTGATGCCAGGGATTACCTCGTCGCCAAAGATGTCTTTCAAGCTGATGTCGGATATCTTGGCAAGAAAAGCCCCTTCGTTCATGTAGAAAGAGGTGGAAATCTTTTCACGCCGTTTGGCACTAAGTATGGCCTGCCGACAGGGCATGGAGTACTCACCACTCTGAATGCTGCACTCAATGGTTTCGGGCTTCCTACGGTTAGAAAGCATGTCCGGATAGTTGGTAAGCTGACGGTTCAAGTCCGTATCTGGAAGATCAGTTGGCAAGGATTGTTCACCCCATTCGTTGAAAAAGAGGTTAGGACGTTCGATTTCAAGTTGAGTACCAGGAGTGAGGTGATAAGCTTGACCAGCTTTAGTATTGACTATTTTCATGATGCTTGTTTTTTGGATCCAATGGAACGAGAACGATTGCGAAGTTCTGTCTTCCGCTCGATGTCGGAAAGAACAACTGAAGCCGGTACTCCATACTCATCAAGATGGATGATGGAACGAGCCAACTTCTCCATGAGTTCTGGCGGCAGTGCAGTGCCTGAGTTGCCAGCAGGTGTCGGATCCGGAGTTGAAGACGTCTTACTTATTGATCCCCCGGAAGCATAACCGGCCATGCGGGCACGGATAGCCTGGTTAAGATCGAGTGTGCGGATGTTGCCAGCTTGCTGGGATTTATCCAGGATATCCAGGATAGGTGCTACAGTGGGATTTTCGACGGCGGCATTGCTGGCTACCCATTCCTTTGATTGGCCGGCAGGCCCCTCTCCTACTATAACGGTAGGATGATCTATGAAACCACGAGCGTCCGGATCATAATCCGTATCCGGAAAGAGTTTGCCGTCCTGGGCACGACGGACATCGATCTTGCCTCCCTCCTGGCGACCAGTGGCGACGCGAGCACCGGTGGAAGATCCGGAAGATGTACTTCCGGAGAGAGTCATATTCTTGACCTTATCGCGTTCGGCCTTGGCACTGGCTAACTGAGCTATACCAGTGACTCCCATGAGTGCGGCTGCAATGGAACCGGCAATAGGTCCAAGATCAGCATAAGCCTTCATAATAGAGACTGCAGTATCGGCAATGATTTGGGAGGCTTTGATCGCAAAGTTGACATCGGCATACTTTTTCTGGATATCGAGTTTCTTCTGGGCCTTTTCATTCTCCAGGCGTTCGACTTCATCGGCATCGCCCTTGGCGGCTTCTATTTCAGCATCGTACTTGGCATCAATCTGATCCATTTCAGCTTGCTGCAAAGACTGAATGGCTCCGGAGAAAAGGTCTGCATAATAATCAAACTGTTTTTTATAGCTGTCTCGCTTGAGATTCTGGATGGCCTGTTCGTATTCCTCTTCAGTGAGTAGTTGTTGAGCGCGTGCAAGTTTCAACTGTTCAAGTTCGGCATTGAAATGTTCCTGTTGAGTGGATAAACCGTATTGGTTACGGATGGCCAGAATGCGTTGTTGGTGTTCAGATTCAAGTTGCTCCTCGGCACGGTGGTAGGCTTTGTCAAGCTCAGTGGCGTCGAGGTTATTCTTTTCGGCCATTTCCTTCCGGGCCTGATAGGCAGCTTCAAGAACCTTTAATTGTAAATCGTAGTCTTCATCAACAGTTGTAAGTTTAAACTGATCTTTAAAGCTTTTAATCATATTGTTTAAAGCAGCTTGTTGTGAAGTGCGTGAAGCATTTGCTGCCTTTTCGGCATCGATAACACGCTGGTTGGATTTCCGGATAATGTCCTCCTTGGTATTGGCATCGGTAAGAGCCATCGATTCAGCATCGGCATAGTAAGATTGCTCGATTTTGAGGCGAGCTTCAGCACTCTGCCTATCCAATTCCAACATGAGCATCTCGTATTCCTCCTTAGTTATAAGATTCTCCGACAAATCAGCATTGAGAGCATAAGCGTATGTATTGTAATACCTTTGTTGATTCTGCAAGTCTTCTTCGCGGAGAGCCTCGAGGGATTTCACTGCAGCTTGTTCGGTGGCTACTTTAGCCTTTTGCTCTTTTTCGGCTGCAGCACGAGCTTTCTCAGCTGCTGCATCAGTTTTCTTCTTTGCATCGGTAGCTGACTTGGCAGAGCCAAGTTCTTTATATTTTTTTATCTCTTCGTCCAAGCGCTCAATTTCCTTATTCTTCAGGGTGATATTTTCTTTGGTATCTTCCTTCCAGGTATTTTGCACCTTTTCTTTTTGCTTCTCCAGCTTTTTAATGATGGAGGTAGATTCGACTTGCTTCTTCAATTCTTCATCAGTGAGGGTGACAGTAGTCTTAATGGCTTGAATATAGGGCTCGTATTTATGGTTGATATCATCAATGCCTGCAGCAAGATTCTTCTGATCAATCCGAAGAGCCAGGAACTGATCTCGAAATTCAGTCATGACATCGCTCCCCAAGGTTGAGCTGAAGTATTTTCCAAATGTATTCCAAAAATCAGATAAATCGATTTGGGAATCATTGAGTACCTTTTCTATTGATCCGCGGAACTTTGAATAGGTATCTTTCCCCATCTGGCGTGATGCTTCAGCCATTAGATATTCCATTCTGTCCATCTGGACAGATATATTTTTCTGCACATAGTCCGCAGTTGCCTGAGCTTTCATTTCGGTGGCAATGCGGTTTGTTAAAGCTGCATTGGCTTCATTCTGGGCTTTAGCAATATCTTTTAAAGAGGCTTTTTCGAGATCGTAATTAGTCAAGAGGCCTGGATACTTCGTATTAAGTTCTTCTACCAGCCTGATGCGATCGTTAGTGCCCGGGTTGGTTTTCTTAAGTTCATTGAATATATTGTTCAGCTCAGTCCGTTCATTAAGCAGACGTTTATTGAGACTTTCTACAGAGGAATTAACTTTATCTGTTCGACCGCTGAAGAGCATGAAGGCGGCAGCAGCCGTAGTGATTAGCGTCGTAACAACTCCGATCGGCGATGCCTTGAGTACAAGATTGAACATTTCGGTGGCTGCAGTGGCCAAATTGCAGCGGCCTCTATAAAGGTCTAAGACGATCAACTTTGCAAGGAATGCTTTTCTGGTTAATGCGAGTTGCAGGGCTTGACGCTTCTCGGCAGCTACGGAAAACAAGGTACTATTGGCATGTTTGGCGTTCCAGACAGTTGCTACTTTTTGAGTAGCAATGTAGGTAGTATAGGCTGTGACTAATAGTGTGAGGGCTTTCCGATGCTTGACTATCCAGCCGAGAAGTTCCATTGTAGTGACGGATGCTCCGGTATAGAAGTTATCCCATTTCTCTTTCAAAGGGAGAAACGTTTCTCCAAGTTCGCGCTGTGCGTACCCCTATGGCTGCACTTTCTGCCGAACTTGATCTTGCCGTGCAGAAAGA
>OJMG01001747.1_pt1 | contig 19682 bp, 13 predicted proteins | sample 1597141 | NCBI WGS metagenome assembly OJMG01 (sample SAMEA2452119, study PRJEB22498) | human gut metagenome | biome: human feces; feature: human gut; material: feces | place: Australia | collected 2012 | reverse complement strand
TTGGTGTAGTTAATAAAAATTATAATATAGGCTGGGGAAAATAACAATGGAAAGGGTTTTTGGGGTTAACCTTAACATGTAATTTAACTAAATTACATGTTGACAAAATAATCTAATGTGTTATCATAATAGTGTAATTTAACTAAATTACAGAAAGGAGCTGCGATGAAATTAGAACAATTAAGTGATGTAGTTAGCTTTACAATAGGTAAAAATCCTACGAGAATTAAAGAGCAGGAATTAATTTTGTATTCGTTAGAAGATTTCGAAAATGATTTGTATGGAATAACAGAGCAAAGTAATAAATCAGAATGTATCATTAATCTTATAAAATCAAAAGTAGCTCCAGTTTCAGTTGATAATAAAGATAAATGTATTACATCAAATTTTCTAAAATGTGAATTTAATGAGCAAATACTGGATAAGTGGTATTTTTGTTATCAATTTAATGAAGGAAAAGATTTTGAACAGCAAATAGCAATGGTTCATCAGGGAACAACATTAAGCGTAAAGAAGCTTAATATGAAAATAGTAGGAGAACTGAAAATAAGATTGCCTGATATAGAAACACAACATAAGATTGGGGAAATATATAGACAGTCTTTAGTGCAAAATCGCCTAATGATAAAGCAGGCAGAGAATATTAAAAAATTAACTCTTACAATTATAAGGAAACTCGAGGAGGATTAAAAATGGCAGAAAGTAAAGATTTATTGCAGGTATTATGGAGTGGAGCAGATGTGCTCCGAGGAAAGATGGATGCGAATGAGTACAAAACATATTTATTAGGATTAGTATTTTATAAATATTTGTCTGATTCATATTTAGCAAAAGTGTATGATTTGCTGAATGATGAGACACCAGATGATTTACAAGAAGCACAGAAACAATATGAAGAAGTAATGAAAACAGTGGATGCAAAGGATTTATTACAGGAATTAAGAGAGTCAATGCATTATACACTTGATCCAGATATGACATATGTAAGTATATTAAATGATGCTAAGGAAAATGCATTTAATAGAGAAAAATTGCAGGCTGCATTTAATCGTATTCAGGAATCAGATAAATTATTTAATGGATTGTTTGCTGATGTGGATTTATATTCTAACAGATTAGGAACAGGAGATCAGAAACAGAGTGCTACAATTGCAGAAGTAATAAAAGTGCTTGATGGAGCAGACTTAATTCATGCAAAAGGAGATGTTCTTGGAAATGCATATGAGTATTTAATAGGACAGTTTGCATCGGAAACTGGTAAGAAAGCAGGCGAATTTTATACTCCACATGGACCTGCACAGATTCTTTGTAGAATCGCAATGACAGGGCAGGAAAATAAAAAGGGGCTTCAGGTTTATGATCCATGTATGGGTTCAGGTTCTTTAATGCTTAGTTGTAGAAATTATTCAACAGAACCAGATTATATTAAGTACTATGGTCAGGAGCTTATGCCATCAACTTACAATTTAGCTAGAATGAACATGTTTTTACATAGGGTTCATCCTGAAAATCAGCATTTAAGAAATGGAGATACATTAGATGCTGACTGGCCTACTGATGAAGAGACAGAATTTGATGTTGTTACTATGAATCCTCCTTATTCAGCTAAATGGTCTGCAGCAGAAGGATTTAAACAAGATGAAAGATTTATGGATTACGGGGGAAAACTTGCACCTAAGTCAAAAGCAGACTATGCATTTTTACTTCATGGTTTTTATCATTTGAAGCAGACAGGAACAATGGCAATCGTACTTCCTCATGGAGTGTTATTTAGAGGGGCTGCTGAAGGAGCAATCAGAGAAACCTTACTGAAAAATGGTTCTATATATGCAGTAATTGGTTTGCCAGCTAACATGTTTTATAATACATCAATTCCAACATGTATAGTAGTTCTTAAAAAACATAGAGAGGGTAGAGATGTCCTTTTTATAGATGCATCTAATCTCTATGAAAAAGAAAAAAAGCAAAATGTAATGAATGAAGAACATATTGATAAAGTATTAGAACTCTATAATAATAGAAAATCTGTAGATAAACTTGCATATCTAGCCTCATATGAAGATATAAAAGCAAATGATTATAATCTTAATATCCCTAGATATGTAGATACAAGTGAAGAAGAGGATGAAATAGATATAAAAGCACTTACAGATAGCATAAAAGAGACCAATAAGGCTATTAAGGAAAGTAATACAGCCTTAGTAGATATGCTTAATGATCTTACATTTAGCTCATCTGAGACAGAAACAGCAATTAATGAATTTATAGAGATTCTTAAGGAGGTGTAAGAATGGGAAATACACCTAATATTAGATTCAAAGGATTTACTGATGATTGGGAACAGCGTAAGTTGGGGGATACAGTTCAAATTACAATGGGTCAATCACCTGATGGAAGTACATATTCAGAAACTCCAAGTGATTATATCCTTGTACAAGGAAATGCTGATTTGAAAGATGGATGGGTATCACCAAGAGTTTGGACTTCACAAATGACAAAGAAAGCAGATGCAGGTGATTTGATTATGAGTGTTCGTGCACCTGCTGGAGCAATGGGGAAAACCGCTTATAATGCGGTAATAGGACGTGGTGTTGCTGCAATTAAGGGAAACGAATTTATTTATCAATCACTTGTGAAAATGGATAGCAATGGATATTGGAAGAAATTATCAAGTGGTTCAACTTTTGAATCATTAAATTCTAACAATATTAAAGATGCTGAAATTTTTGTTCCGTGTGATGAAGAACAGCAGAAAATTGGACAGTATTTTTCAAATCTCGACACTCTCATCACTCTTCATCAGCGTAAGTGTGATGAAACAAAAAAGTTAAAAAAATTTATGCTTCAAAAAATGTTTCCGAAAAAAGATGCAAATAAACCAGAAATCAGATTTGCTGGATTTACTGACGATTGGGAACAGCGTAAGTTGGGGGAAATCTGTCAGAGAGTAATAAGAAAAAACAAGAATAATGAATCTGATTTGCCACTTACAATAGCATCTCAATATGGGTTGATAGACCAGAGAGACTTCTTCAACAAGGTTGTTGCAGCAAAAGATATGAGTAATTATTATCTTTTAAGAAAAGGCGAATTTGCATATAACAAAAGTTATTCTAATGGATTTGAATACGGCTCAATAAAAAGGCTTAATGCCTACGAACAAGGCTGTTTATCAACTTTATATATATGTTTTGAGATAACATCTGATGAAGTAGATTCAGACTACTTAGAGTGTTTTTTCGACACATTAAAGTGGTATGGAGATTTATCTATGATATGTGCTGAAGGTGCAAGAAATCATGGATTGTTAAATGTAGATATAAAAGCTTTTTTTGCTGATATTAATGTTAGTACTCCAACGAATCTTAAGGAGCAAAGGAAAATAGCAACATATCTAAATAATCTCGACCACCTCATCACTCTTCATCAACGTAAGTGTGATGAACTAAAAGAATTTAAAAAATATATGTTACAGAATATGTTTCCGCAGAAAGGATAAGTGATTATGGCAGAATTAGAATCAGTGATTGAAAATAGGCTTATACATCAGCTTTGTAGTGGCGAATCTCAATGGACATATAGACCAGACATTAGGACAGAAGAAGATTTGTGGAATAATTTTAAATATATTTTGGAACAGAATAACAAAGCTAAATTAGACGATATTCCACTTAGTAAATCTGAGTTTGCAAAAGTTAAAAATGATTTGTCACATGCATCATTTTATGATGCAGGAAAGTGGCTTGTTGGAGAAAATGGTAAAGTTTATGTTCATGTTCAAAGAGGAAATGAGACGCTTCATTTAGTTGTTATGAATAATGAACATGTGGCAGGCGGTTCAAGTGTTTATGAAGTAATTAATCAGTATCAGGCATTTAAAGATGATAATGATGTTAATGCAAGAGACAGGCGGTTTGATGTTACTCTTTTAATTAACGGAATCCCATTAATTCACATTGAATTAAAGAATAAAGAACATTCTTATATGGATGGATACCGTCAGATAAAGAAATACATAGCTGAAGGAAAATTTCATAGCATTTTTTCAAATGTGCAGATGTTTGTGGTTAGTAATGCTGTTGATACAAAGTATTTTTCAGCAGCAAGAGATACTGAATTAAACAAAAAGTTTTTAACAGGCTGGATAGATAGAGAAAATATGCCAGTATGTGATTATATTGATTTTGCTGAAGCTGTCCTCAGAATACCACAGGCTCATGAGATGGTAACAAAATATACAGTTTTAGATAATGACAAGAAAAAATTGCTTATTTTAAGACCTTACCAGATTCATGCTATTGAAGCAATGAGAGAAGCATCTAAAGCTGGTAAATCAGGATACATCTGGCATACAACTGGTTCTGGAAAAACAATGACATCATATAAGGCTACAAGAAATCTTTTGATGGATATACCATCAATTCAAAAAACTGTTTTTTTAATTGATAGAAAAGATTTAGATTTACAGACAAAAGGTGCTTTTCAGTCATATGCAGATAACGATACAATTGATGTAGACGATACTGAACATGTGGGTAGCTTGATAAAAAAATTAGCAGATGATAACAGACAGATGATTGTAACCACTCGTCAGAAGATGCAGGTTATGATTAACAGACGACTTAAAGAGGGAACAAAAGAATATAATAAAATAAAGGCTCTTAAAGTAGCGTTTGTAGTAGATGAATGTCACAGAGCAGTAACCCCTCAAACTAAGAGAGATATAGAAAAATTTTTCAATAATTCAATCTGGTTTGGGTTTACTGGAACACCTATATTTGAGGAGAATAGATACGAACAAAAAGGTGATTTAGCGCAGACAACAGAAGAGTTATATGGACCATGCCTTCATAGTTATACGATAAAAGAAGCAATTCACGATGGAGCGGTACTAGGGTTTAATGTTGAAAATCTTGGACCTAGAGATATTCCAAAGGATGATGAAGATAAATATTATCATAGTGTAAATCACATGAGAAATGTTTTGAACATAATTATTAATCAATCATTAGCTAAATTTGGAATGCAGAATGGAAGGGGAAAAACCTATGAAGCTATGCTTACGGTTGAATCTATAGCTATTGCTCAAAAATATTATGATATGATTTTGAAAATTAAAGCAGGGGAAGATGAACTTAAAATAAGTGATGATGTAAAAAGAATCTTACCAGATTTTCCTAAAGTTGCTATTACATTTTCTGTATCAGAAAATGAAGAACAATCACAAGTTAATCAGGATTCCATGAAGAGATATTTAACATATTATAATAAACTTTTTGGTACAAAATATGCTATTGATGGGCTTGGAGCATATAATGGTAATTTAAATGATAGACTGGCAAGAAAAGAAAAAAGATATGCAGATAGGGAGCAGCAGGTTGATATTGTAATAGTGGTAGATAGGTTACTTACAGGTTTTGATGCTCCATGTTTATCAACATTATTTATTGACAGACCTCCAATGAGTCCGCAGGGGTTGATACAGGCATTTTCAAGAACAAACCGTCTATATGATCAAAACAAGGAATATGGTCAGATTGTTACATTTAGAAGTCCTAAAGAATATAAGGAAAAAATAAATGATGCACTGGTGTTATATTCTAAAGGTGGTATAGGACAAGCGATTGCTGAAGATTGGGAGACTGTACTTAATAATTTTGTATTATCATTAAAGACAATACAGACATTTGCTCCTACACCAGCAGATGTAAATGGATTATCTAAGAAACAAAAGAAAACATTTATTAAATTGTTTAGAGACTTAGATCATGATTATGCACATTTAAAATCATTTTCAACTTTTGAACCTGAAATTTTGGATGAATATGGATTTAGCCAGCAGATATATGAAGATTATGCTGCAGTTTATAATAATGTTATTGAAGAATTAAAAAAGGATCCACCAGATGATACAGGAGATGAACCAATTAGAGATGATTATGATTTAGTGGCATATAGTAAATTTAAAATTGATTTTGAGTACATTGTGGAATTGTTACAAGGTTTTGTAGATTTCTTGGATCAAAAAGACATAGAATTTAATGAGGCAGAATTTGAACATAAATTACTGGAATTAAAAGAGATTGTAAAAGATTTCGCAGAGGATAATCCTAAATTAAGTGACTTATTATTACAGGTACTAGATGAAATTGAACAGGATAAAGCCAAGTTTATGGGACAAGATATGTCTGTTATTATTAATCAGATGCGTTATTCTGCCATAGATAAGGAAATAGAAAAATTCTCGAAAAAGTGGTATGTTCCGTTTGAAGCTGTTAAATATGAGGCTTATAATTATAAAGATGGAGAGCTTGCAAATGAAAATAAATTGAAGGAACTTGCTGATTATGCGACATATAAAATGGAAACATCTGAAGCACTTCCTAAATTCAAATTTAATGGAACCCTTATTAGAGAATTTAAAGAAATACTTATGCCAGAAATTGGTTCACTAATTGAATAAAAGTGAAGAAAGCTTGTAGTTTTTTGCTACAAGCTTTCTCCATTTATCTATAAATTAGCGTGCGTATTGTTATTATTAATTTAAATTAGATAATGACCTCATAATTAAATCTATGTCTTTGCTTTCTAGTTCTTGAATGATATGTAAGTATGTTTTTTGTGTTGTTGTTATGTTTGAGTGTCCTAATCTACGGGCAACGCTTGCTATAGATACCCCAGCAAATAACAAGAGCGATGCATGAGTGTGTCTCAATCCATGAATTGAAATTATAGGTATATCAACTTCTTTGCAATGTCTTGCTAGAACACTGTTGATGGTAGAATTATAAATTCTTCCATTTACAAAAATAGGTTCATCTTCAGGTAATCTTTTTACAAGTTCGGCAAATTGCATAACAGTTTGCCAATCTAACGGTATCTTTCTGATAGAAGATTTGTTTTTGGTAGGAAGAAAACCGGTATGATTTTTATAATCCCATGTCTTAGAAACTGAAAGCATCTGACGAGACAAGTCAAAATCTTTAGGTGTAAGTGCCAGTGCCTCAGAAAAACGCATTCCTGTTTTAGCAATTAACAGGATAAGCCAGTCTAAATTAACCTCTGATTTTAAATCAAGATTATCCAATAGTTTGTGAAGTTCATATTGGTTAAGATACTTAGGTTTCTTCTTACGAGGCGTCTTTCCTTTAATAATTGCTTTTCTGGTAGGATCTCTTAGAATAAGCCCTTCATCAACGGCATCAAGGATTGCACATTTGAGGTGATGATGAAAATCCATTGTAGTTTGTCGTTCGTGGGATATTGCATAATCATTAAGAAGCTTCTGATAAGAAAAACGATCAAGTTCGCCAATAGTTAGGTTAGGAATAAGTTTTTCAAGCCATTGATGAGCCATATTATATTTGCTCATGGTAACAGGTCGAATAGCCCCCTCCTTATAGACTGTAATCCATTGTTTGTAGTAATCACAGAATAGCATAGTGTTGTTGGTTGTCGTTGTGTACATTTGTAAGTCCTCCTTTTTTATTGTAATACGCACGCCGATGAAGAGTGATGAGGTTATCAATGCTTATAATTGTCTTTCCAACTTTCTTCTGTTCTTCAAATGATTTGGGCAATGATATTTCTAAATTTGATAAATCATTGGAGTTTATTGCTGGGTAGCTTGTACCTGTACAATTATCCAAAACTATCTTAACAAAACTATCAGTCTGCAAAAAACTCATAAGAAAAGCAGTATCAATATTTGGTCTCATCTGGGCATAACCAGTAGAGAAAACATAGTTATTATCAAGCTTTGAAAAGAGATAATTATTTTTTTGATAAGGTCTTACAGTTTGAAAAAACACATCCCCTGGCTGTGCTAATCTTTGAGCTCTAGATGGAGCTGAATCTTTAGTTTCAGTTCTATGCGATATCATTTCAGTTCCCACGACAGATTCTAAATCAACATATTCAAATTCATCAGGAAGTTCTGATTTTGGATTAAACTCTGCAACTTCATTCAACTTACGCTGTTCCCAATCATTTTTTTTTACAAAATTTAAAAATAACTTACGCTGATGAAGAGTGATGAGGTTATCTATACCAAGAAGGAAATCACCAATTTTCTCTTGCTCTTCCTCCTTTGGCACACAAAAGCTATATGCATTTAATTCATCTCTGTTAATTTTAGGCATACCTGAGCGCTTTGATACAGAGATAGAATACTTAAAGAAATCTTTAGTTTGTAATACACTATATAAAAATTTTTGCGTTATACCATTCTTACCGTTAAAAACATATGCATCGGCGCTGGTAAGCCCGTCGATACTGGCATAGAAATATTTTCCTAGTTGTGGATTTATTTTTCCATACACAACATCATTTGGTCTAAAGCGGAACTTGCCACTTATCAATTGCTCTTCTTTTACTGTCTTAACATTATCAAGAATTCTACCTGTAAAGGGTTCTATATTTCCTGGAGCAATATGAGGCATATCATCATATTCACCAGTTGTCGGGTCAACCATTTCAGTAGAGATATCAACAGTATCTATCCACTTACGCTGTTCCCAAGTATCTGTATTTGTTGATACTAATACAATAACATATTAACCGTGAGTTAAATATAAATAGTATCCTTGCCTTTTTAAGGTTGATATTGTATATTATAGATACTAATTGGGGTATGCATTTGCGGATGCATACTTGAGAGGGGCAGAGGAATCTGTCCCTCTTTTTAATTTTGAGATGATTTTTTAAAACATTTATGCAACCAACCACAACACAATTCCCACTTTTCTGACAACTACAATTGGTGGAATCCACATTTTACAAGGATTATAATACATACATAACAACAGAAAGGACTGACATTATGCTACAGGAGAATCTTATTATGATGAGGTCGCTTGCGGGAAAGACTCAGGAGGATATCGCAGAGGTTATTGGAATATCGAGGCAGGCGTATGCCAAATGGGAGCGTGGTGAAACAATTCCTGATATTGAAAAATGCGGCAGACTTGCAGAATTTTATGGCGTGACGATGGATTCCTTAATAAAGGACGATGTGCAGCTTGAAGAGCAGAAGATGGCACCAGCACCGAAAGGCAAACACATGTGGGGGGTTGTCACAGTGAATGACCGTGGGCAGATAGTTATTCCTAAAGAGGCTAGAGAGACTTTTGAACTTGGGAACGGCAGCAGGCTGGTTGTGCTTGGCGATGACAATGAAGGTATAGCACTTGTTAAAGCAGAGCAGTTTGAAGAGAAACTTAGCATGGCAATGTCGGTTCTTAGTAAAGATATTAAGGAATGAGGTGTTATATATGATTTGTCCAAAATGTAATAAGGAAATGCGGAAAGGATACCTTTTTAGTAGCAAAGACGGAGCATTTAGTTTTGCCGACGAAGTGCTGGGAGTATTCACAAATGCGAAAACAGCCAAAGGATTTGTTGAAATCACACCGCTTAAGGCGAGCCACAGAACGAAAGTGGAAGCATGCATATGCGAGAATTGCAGGATAGTAGAATTTGAATATTAGATAAATAAAGGAGCACACACATGAACACCCAACAATTCACCATATCACCAATTCCAGACGACATATTTGCAAAGATGCAGGGAAAATCATTTAAGGACAACTGCACTGTGCCAAGAGAAGATTTGCGGTATCTTAAAGTTTTGCATGTCGGATTTGATGGGAAAACGCACATAGGTGAGCTGGTTGTGAACAGGCTGATTGCTTATGATGTGCTTGATATATTTAAGCAGCTTTACGAGGCTGGCTATGAGATTGAAAAAATCAGACTTATTGATGAATATGATGCTGATGACGAGAAGTCGATGAGGGATAATAATTCTTCAGCGTTTAATTTTAGATACATTTCCTATTCAACGAAGCTGTCAAAGCATGCGTTAGGGCTGGCGGTTGACATCAACACGCTTTATAATCCTTATGTGAAATATGTTGATGGCAGAAGAAATGTAGAGCCTGCCAATGCTGAAAAGTATACAGACAGAAGCATTGAATTTCCACACAAAATCGACCATGACGATTTGTGCTATAAGGTGTTTGCAGAACATGGATTTGAGTGGGGCGGCGACTGGAAACATGCAAAAGATTACCAGCATTTTGAGATGCCAGATGAGTGGATTGAGAAAGGTTCGTGCAGAAAAATGTGACATAACACAAAAGTTCGTACATAAAAGTGTGATAAAACACATTTTTACGTCCATAAAAATGTTGACCATATCCTCTTAAAGGAATAAAATATTATACACAGGATATAGTATTTTTGAGGAGGTGTCTGATGAAGCGTTTTGCAATTGAACAGTTAAAGCAATGGAAAGATAAAAAAGACAGAAAGCCTCTTATTATCAGAGGGGCAAGACAGGTTGGAAAAACATGGCTTATGAAGGAGTTTGGAAGAACATGTTTTGACAATGTTGCATATGTTAACTTTGATAGTAATGCAAGAATGAAGTATGTTTTTGATGGTGAAATTGACATTTCAAGGATTATTATGGCAATAAGTATAGAGACAGGAATGACAATTGACAGTCATAATACACTTATTATATTTGACGAGATACAGGAAGTGCCTAAAGCACTTTCGTCACTGAAATATTTCTGTGAAAATGCACCGGAGTATGCTGTTGTAGCAGCAGGTTCTCTGTTAGGAGTTGCACTTCACACAGGTACTTCATTTCCAGTTGGCAAGGTTGATTTTATGGACCTGTTTCCCTTAAGCTATCAGGAATTCTTATGTGCATTAGGGGAAGAGCGATATGTAGATGTACTTAAGGGTGAAGATACATCAATGGTAAGTACATTTGGTTCTAAATATATAGACAGACTTAGGGAGTATTATTATGTTGGAGGAATGCCAGAAGTTGTGGCATCATATGTAGAGAATAAGGATTTTAACAGGGTTCGTGAGATACAGAAGGATCTGCTCAATTATTACAGGCAGGATTTTTCTAAACATGCAGAGATTAGTCTTGTTCCACGACTCAATCTTGTGTGGGATTCAATTCCTATGCAGCTTGCGAAAGAGAATAAGAAATATATTTATGGACAGGTCAGAGAGGGCGCGAGAGCTAAAGATTTTGAACTTGCAATACAGTGGCTGCTCGATTGCGGACTTATTCATAAAGTAGCAAGGGTTAGTAAGCCTGCACTTCCATTGAAGGCATATATGGATTTAGACTCATTTAAAATGTTTTTGCTTGATATAGGGCTTCTTATTGCCATGACGGATTTAGATGCGAGAGTTATTATTGATGGCAACAGGATTTTTACAGAATTTAAGGGAGCGTTGACAGAGCAGTATGTATTGCAGCAGCTTATCAGTGAAGCAGGGATTGTGCCTTATTACTATTCTGCACAGAATTCCAGAGGAGAAATCGATTTTCTCGTGCAGGGTAAAACATCTGTTATTCCAATTGAAGTAAAGGCAGAGGAAAATCTAAGAGCCAAGAGTTTAAGAGCTTTTTGTGATAAATATAATCCTGATTATGCAGTGAGGACATCTATGTCAGATTACAGGGAGCAGGACTGGATGACTAACATACCTCTTTATAATATCGATAGGATAACCACTTTCACATCAAGGTAAGTGATAATATGAATTACTTAAAAATGCGGCGTGTCAGAAAAACTGGCGCGCCGTATTTTATTAAATTCCCTTGTTAATTGCGATTACTAGTGTTATTATCATAGTATAGTTAGCGAGAACTAACGGAAGTGAGTTGTGACTACAGCAAAGACTGGCCGCTATTATAACAAAAGCTGATTAAAGCTGAAAAAATGATAGGAGGAAATATATGTTTATAGATATTAAAGATGCAAGAAAACATTATGGCGAGGGTGAGACACTTGTCAACGCACTTGACGGCGTGAGCCTGTCTTTGGGAGAAGGAAAGATATATGTAATTCTCGGACCTTCAGGTTCAGGAAAGAGTACGCTTCTTAATATGATTGGAGGTCTTGATTCACTTGATTCAGGCGAAATTACAATTTCAGGCAGGAACATAAGCAGAAGTGACAAGAAGAAAATGACAGACTACAGAAGGGAAGATGTTGGATTTGTATTCCAGTTTTACAATCTGATTCCAGACCTTACTGTGCAGGAGAATATTCAGGTTGTCGCTGATATTGCAAAGCAGCCAATGGATATAGAAGAGGTAATGAAAGCACTTGATATTGACAAATACAAGAATCGTTTTCCTAAGGAGCTTTCAGGCGGACAGCAGCAGAGAGTTGCGATAGCAAGAGCATTAATCAAGAATCCTAAGATTCTTCTGTGCGATGAGCTTACAGGCGCGCTTGATTCCAGGTCATCAAGAAGTGTCCTGAAATTCATAGAGAAAGTCAACGAACAGTTTAAGACTACTATTATAATCATAACACATAATGAAGCGATAGCTGATATGGCTGACACGGTCATAAGAATTAAAGATGGTCAGGTTGCTTCCTGCACAGATAACAACAGTAAGCGCAGCGCAGAGGAACTTGAACTGTAAAAGAACAAGTATCTGAATTATAAAAAATGTGATTATGAGGAGGCTGGTTATGACTCTTAACAAGAGATATTTAAGAAATGTTAAAGAGAATCTGTCGTTTTATATAGCTGCGGCAGTTCTTACCGTAGTTGCCCTGCTGCTGTTCTATCTTTTTTACATAGCAGGAACAGGAATTAAATCATATGGAGATCAATTCTTTATAGATAATAAGTTAGAAGACGCCACATTTACAACATATGTGGAGATACCTGATAACGAAATTGCAAATATTGAGAAGAAATATAATGTTACATTTGAGAAAGAGCATTATGTAAATATTAATGAGGACGGATATAAAGTAAGGGTTTTCAAACGCAATAAGAAAATCGACCTTTATGAGGTGATTGATGGAAATGACATATCTAACGATGATGAGATAGTTATATCAAAGGGATATGCTGAAAGTGAGCATGTGAATATTGGCGACAGGCTCACAATTAAGGGGAAAGAATACAAGGTTACAGGTTATTTCTTAAGGCCTGATTACCTGTATATGCTTGAAAATGCTGATGATTCATACAAGAATATCACATCATTTTTCCTTGCATACATGACAGATAGTGCATACGATGCGCTTGAGGCCAATTCATGCCAGTACAAGGTCGTATACAGTGACGACAGTGATGTTAGACAGTTCAGAAAAGATATGAACGAGCAGTACAAGATAGACAGCTATCTTGCTAAAGACAACAACCAGAGAATTACAATGGTTGATGATCAGGCAATGATGTTTTTTATTATGGCATTTGTATTTCTGTTCACACTGCCGCTTATTACAGTTGCACTTATAGCTATTATAATAGGCAGAAAGATAAAGCAGGAACAGAAAATGATTGGTACACTGTCAGCACTTGGCTACACAAAAAGACAGCTTATGTGGCATTATAGTGTGCTTGCAATGATTCCGGGACTTGCCGGCGGCATTATTGTTACAATTATTACCAAGATAATACAGCAGCCATATGGCGAAATGAGCCTTGCAGATTATGAGCCAATGCCGGTCCATTTCACACTTCCAATTTCGATAGCGGTTATAGGAATAATAATTCCTACGGCTATCTATATGCTTGAGGCAGCACATAAAGTGTCTAAGCTCTTAAAGAAAGACACTGTAGAAATGCTTAATGGCAATGCAGATGGTGACAGCAGAACAAGACATGTATTAGTCGGTAAGAAGGGCAAGGTAAGAAATAAGTTCGCATTAAGAAGCATACTTGCCAATTCAGGAAGAAGCTTTGTTGTATTTTTAGGTGCATTTTTAGGGGCATTGATGATAACGGTTGCATTTATGTTTATAGATTCTATTAACAATGTAATTGACAAAGGTTCAGACAGCATGGGTAGTTTTAAGTACGAATATGTGCTTAACCGCCTAAAGACAGATGAAGTGGCAGGCGCAGATGAGCTTGTTATAGGAAAATACGAGTATGATGGCTCATCATTTTCACTGATAGGCGCAGACACAGATGTGAAGTATCTGAATATTGATACTGAGGATGGCAGCAGGGCAGACCTTTCCAATGGATATTATGTTACAAATGTAATGGCATACGCCTACAAGCTCGAAGTTGGAGACGAATTTACATTTGTTAATCCTGTTACTATGGAAGAAAAGAAAGTTACAATAAGCGGAATTATAATGAATGACAGCCAGAAGTTGCTTGTGTGCAGCCAGAACAATGCAAGAAAACTGCTCGTATGGGATGACGGAACATACAACGGACTGCTTTCAGAGAAAAAGCTTGATTTAGGTGATGAGATATCTAAGACGGTGACATCTGATGACATCAGGGAACAGATGCAGACAATTCTTACAGAGATGGGCGCAATTATATATTCACTTGCGGTAATCGGTGCGATTATATGTATTGCGGCATTGTATGTATCTGTAAATATGCTTATTTCAGAGAACCGCCACAACATATCAATGCTTAAAGTACTCGGCCTTAAGAATCGTGAAATTAACAGAATGATTATTGATGTAAACCATATAATAATACCGTTTGGCATAGCAGTCGGAATGCTTACAGGGTATTTTATGATGGTTGTGGTATTCAGGATATATTCTGGAATGGAGGGGGTGCTTTACACACCGGTAATAACAGCACAGAGCATAATACTGACTATAGTAATAGTGATTGCATGCTATGCAGTATCACTTCTTATAGTGAGAAGAAAGGCTGACAGGGTTGATATGGTTGAAAGCCTGAAAGATAATAGAGAGTAATTTATTAATGACAATAAATCAGTTCTTAAGTAAAAATGTATTAAGAAAACGGTATATTTCAGAACTAACTATACAAAATGCACAAACACTTGCGTAAATCTTTGTAATTTTAAGCCATTTCATTTTTATCCTTATTATGGTATTTTTAGCATCAGAGGCGATTTATTTTGCATGATATCGGACACTGCCAGCAAAATAACGCCTCTTTTGCTATTTAATCTATAATGTTTGGGAGGTTAATCATGATTAAGAAGGCAAGAAGGGTTTTTGCAGCTGTTGTTGCGGTATTATTAGTATGTTTTACAGCAGCACCAGTGTTGTCAGCTAATGCGGCAACACAGAATTCATGGAATTTCAAGAATTCTAATTTTAAGAAGTTAGGAACTATTAAATCAAGTACTACAGTAGACGGACTTGGTCTTATGGCAACAAGCAGTAAGAATATGAAGGTTAAGGCGGAATCTGTAACAGTAGATGGCACAGCATATACATATTGTCTGGCTCTTTCTGGTACAGGCACTCCATCATACCGTTCAGTTAAGGTACCGGTGTCAGGTTCTGATACAATAAAGGTAGTGTTAAGAAGCAGTGGAAGTTCTACCCGTAATTTAATTGTGGCTGATTCTAATGGAAAGAAGCTTGGAACTATTGCAGCTAATAAGACAGCTTCTTTAGGAACATATTCATATTCAGGTTCTAAGGGATACATATATCTGTATTCAGAGAACAGTGGAATCAACATTTATAAGGTTCAGGTTGATTCTAAGGGCAGCTCATCATCTGGTTCTTCATCAGGAAGTTCATCAGGTTCGGGCAGTTCTTCATCAGGAAGCAGCTCATCAGGTACATCATCAGGTTCATCTGTATCAGGTGATTATGTGGTTAAGGCAGGTGGAATGTCTTTAGCAGATGCACTTAAGGAGGCTAAGTCAGGACAGACAGTAGTTATTGATGGAACAGTTAAGTCCGGAGCTGTTTCACTTCCAGCAGGTGTTAATCTTACAGGAAAGAATAATGCAACAATAGATTTCTCACAGACAAGCGGAAGTTCAGGAAGAGGAATTACAATATCAGGTAATGGCAGTACACTTTCTAACATTACAGTTAAGAATGCTTCTGATAATGGAATCTTTATTTCAGGTTCTAATAATACATTGAAGTATGTAACATGCTGCTATAATGAAGATGCAGGTTTTCAGGTAAGCAACGGAGGAGCTTATAACAAGTTTTATAATTGCAAGTCTCATCATAATGCAGATGCCAAGGGTGAGAATGCTGATGGTTTCGCAGTAAAACTTCATTCAGGTGAAGGCAATTATTTTGAAAACTGTGTAGCTGAATATAATAGTGATGATGGCTGGGATTGTTATGCAGCTCATGGAGCAGTAACACTTGTAAACTGCCAGGCTAACTACAATGGATACTGTGATGGAATATATGGTGATGGTAATGGATTTAAGATGGGTGGAGTAGATAATAAAACACCAGGAAAGGCAGCTCACCTTGATCCTCTTAACCATAAGCTTATTGGATGTACAGCTAAGGGAAACTATGCTAATGGTTTCGATAGAAACAACCAGAGTGGTGTTGTAACAATGAAGAATTGTATTTCAGATTCTAATAAGGGTAATAATTATCACTGGCCACTTACAGGAAAACCATCTGCACTTGGTTATAAAGTAACATTTGGCAAGGCTATTATTGAGGATTGTACTAATATTAATGGAAAAGTTAATATTACAGGAGCAACTCTTAAGGGTAACTGTAAGGGATTCTAGGATAATGGCTGATTGTAATAATATGGTTTACAATACAATATTATAAATTATAACAAAATAATAAAACGCATGTCCGATTTTTTCAATCTGGCATGCGTTTTTTATCGTTAATCCAATTCGTTAAGATCAGTCAATTATATGATGATTAAGCCATCTGCGGGAGTGGAAACGTATAGTGAACACGATACCGCGTACAGTCCAATCGGCAAACATTCCAATCCATACAGCAATAGGACCAAAACCATATACACGGCATAAGAATATAGTGAAGCTTACACGACATAACCACATGCTTGCACATGATGTTATCATTGAAAATTTCACGTCTCCGGCGGCACGCATTCCGTACGCCGGAATAAATGACAATACCCATGATATTGGCTTGGTTATTGTTATGAAAAGAGTCATCTCAAAACACATTCTTGCACTTTCTGCTTCCATTCCACCGAGTATGGTAATCGGCCTGCACAATGCAAATACAACAAGACAGCTTATAATAATGGCAGCTTCAGCCATTTTACTGAGCTTCTTTATATAATATATGGCTTCATCTTTTCTTCCGGCTCCAATGCACTGGCCAACTATAGTCATAAGTCCGATTCCTACACCCTGTGCAGCAACTCCGTTAAGGTTTTCAAGAATATTGGTCACAGCATTTGCAGCGATGGCCGCAGTTCCAAGCGTTGAAACTGTTGACTGGATTGCCAGCTTTCCAAACTGGAACATGCTGTTTTCAATACCTGAAGGAATACCAATATATAAGACTCTCTTAATTAAATCCCAGTCGGGACGGATTGTGTAATATCTGTTTACGCAGATAGTCTGAGAAGGGTTTCTTAATTTAATAATTACAACAACTGCACAGAAAACTCTTGATGCAAGTGTTGATAGTGCAGCCCCTGCAACACCCATGCCAAGTCCGAATATAAGAATCGCATTACCACCTATATTAAGGAAGTTGGATATTATTGATATTGTCATAGGGCTTTTGCTGTCCTTCTGGGCTCTCATAATGGACGCACCAGCGTCATACAGGCCAATGAATGGAAATGACAACAGGGTAAACAGGAAGTACGCCTGTGAATCAGCCATAACCTCAGCTTCTACAGAACCAAAGATGAACTTAAGCATTGGTACACGAAGAACGAGACATATTGCTGATATGAAAAACGACAGCACTGTCATGACAAGAAATACCTGTCTTGCAGCGCGGTTGGCACCTTTAGGGTTGCTGCTTCCTATGTACTGGGAACACAGGATTGCACCTCCGGCAGCAAGTGCTGACAAGGCCTGTATTACAAGAATATTGATGGAATCGACAAGTGACACAGCAGAGACGGCAGATGCACCGACATTACTTACCATCATAGTATCAACAGTTCCCATAAGTGAAGCCAAGAGATTTTCCAGCATGATAGGAATAAGAAGTTTCCTTATATCTACATTAGAAAAAATGTGGTCAGAATTATTAGTCATTGAAATTACTCCATAATATTTTACAAACTAAAATGCAACTAACATAATTTATTCCTAAGAACAGATAAAGTCAAGTATATATGTTGATAAAACATGTCAGAAAGAACATATTGGCATAAAATACTTGACTTTATAATATAATTATGATATCTTAACAAAGCACTGAGATATCAGTGATTATGCGGGTGTAGTTCAATGGTAGAACACTAGCCTTCCAAGCTAGATACGTGGGTTCGATTCCCATCACCCGCTCTATTTTTTGTCTAAGTGAATTATTTCAGGGTGATGTGAATCGAACCCACGGGTTCGGTCTCCGCTTCGCTCCGGTCGGTGCCAAGCAGGTGCCACAGGCACCTGGCACCCCATCACCCGCTCTATTTTTTTGTTCAAGTGAATTATTTCAGGGTGATGTGAATCGAACCCTTACTGAATCTTTGCTTTGATTGCTTCATTATATTTGCAGGTCGGGTAAATAAGTGTTATAACAGAAGTGCCAGATATATAAGGGGCAGAAAAGGTGAGTTTATGAAATTAAAGAAAGCAGCGATATGGGGGATTGCAGTGGTTTTGCTTGCAGGAGGTATTGCCGCAGGGGCTGTGGTATTGAATGGCAGACCGGAAACTAAAGATAATCTTATTAATATGGCTAAGATCATAAAACCACGGGGAGATAAAACACATGTAATTGTGAAGGTTTCACAGAATATCGGTACAGAACCTTATGAAGATGATAAGGATTATTCAAATGATACTGTATCAATTGCCTGCTGGGGCGACAGCATGATGGAAGGCTTTGGCTCAGATGATGCTTATATACTTACTAAAGCAGGAAGAGTTGATATAAGTTATTATACTGCACCATATACTTTGGGAAAGCTTACTGGTCTTAATACATTTAATTTTGGTGTATCAGGGGAGACATCAGCGGAGATAGCGAGAAGAGCTGGTGGCCTTAAGATGCATACTGACCGTAATCTTAATCTTAATAAGAATACATATCAGGATGTATGCCTTATGGATGATAAGGGAAATCCTGTTTATATGTATGATTTCAGCGGATATGGCATTGAATATAATGATTATCCTGATACTGTATATATAGATGGCGTATTATGTCAGATTGATAAGAAACGAGATATTGAAGATTACTGGGAAGATATGGAGGATGATGACTATAATATAGAGGATTATATGGTCAGCATCAGAATATGTGATGATACAGGTCTTGAACAGCCTGATTATATGTTTATTCCACAAGGTACTGCTGTTACAACTAAAGCAGCATATGATCATAAGGGTGATATTCTTGTGCTTGAGATGGGAAGTAACGGTGGATGGGATGACTATGATGAGCTTATTTCCCAGTATCAGGCGGTGATTGATTATACAGGCTGTGAGAATTATATCATAGTTGGAGACACTGATGATCCGGGTACATCTCTTGCAGACAACAGCCAGTCATATCTGGAGGATGGAGATGACTATGTAGGAGCTGATGACACTGCATGGGAAGCAGCGCTAAGAGAAGCATTTGGAGAACATTTCTTTAATACAAGAGTCTACATGATTCAGAACGGGCTGGATGATTGTGGTTTGAAAAAGGAAAAGATAGATGAGTTATATGGAGCATTTGGCTATATATCTGTGAAACTCCGTTCAGACTGGACACATTTTAATGCGTATGGATATT
>OJMG01001743.1_pt1 | contig 19711 bp, 9 predicted proteins | sample 1597141 | NCBI WGS metagenome assembly OJMG01 (sample SAMEA2452119, study PRJEB22498) | human gut metagenome | biome: human feces; feature: human gut; material: feces | place: Australia | collected 2012 | reverse complement strand
CAATCGAATCACCGCATTTGCACCGGCAAACAATTTCAGATATTGCTACTTACCAGCATTTTGCAATTACATGACAACAGAAAGAAAATTCCCTGCACCGACCGGGTGCAGGGAATATCTCATCCTTATACAGCTCTTTATTTTTGGATATATTCTTTCAGATTATCGATCAATCGGATGCGATAACCTCCGTCCGCATAAAGTGATTGACTCTTTTTCAAAAATAAGATAGAATAATTGTTGGTAAATGTCTCCGTAGCTCAGCAGGATAGAGCGTCCGCCTCCTAAGCGGAAGGTCGCGCGTTCGAATCGCGCCGGGGATGCCAAAACAGCCGTCATGCGACGGCTGTTTCGTTTATTATCCGCATTCAGTTGTCGTTCATTTAGCAAACGGCATCGTTTAATATCATTTCATTGATGTCAGCATTGCCTTGCTGCCATGGCGTGGCATTTTCTCCGTAATTGCGAGGCAGTCCGTCCCCTCTTGGGCATTCATCAAGGCTGTCTCGCAATGTTTATTATATTAACCCTTAATGCATGATGCGAAAATCGCGTCTATTTCGTCCCCGGCAGCATAATCATCTTTGAGCAATTTTTCAATAAGCTTGTCCACGGCTTCCCGATTCTCACTGATAATTCGTATTGCCTTCTTCAGCTCAATGTCCAGTATGTTGTTAATACTCTTTCTTATCTCGTTCGAAAGCTCTCCGCTCACTGAATTCGGATCTACTGCTGCAAGGCCGAACTCTTCAACCATGCCGTAACTGCATATCAAGCGTTTTGCCAAGGATGTTGCAGTTTCCAAGTCTCCCGCTGCACCGGTTGAAATTCCGTCTTCGCTGCCGTAATAAACCATCTCAGCCGCACGCCCGCCCAGAGATGTTCGGATCCTTCCAATCAATTCACGCTTTGTGTAGATTGTTTTTTCCTCGTTGTCTCCGTGCTGCATATAACCGCCATGATTCGCTCTTGCAACCACTGTAACATATGACGGGGTTTCACCGCCGTGCCAGCAAAGAAACGCATGACCGGCTTCATGTCGAGCTACGCGTTCAATTGTTGCACTATCCCATTTTTGGGATTCCCCGCTATTAAATGTTTCAAACGCCTTTTCAAAAATTTCATCCGCGACTTTCATTTCTCCGTCACGAATTGCCATTCTCAAAGCGAGTTCCGCAACTGATTCCAGTGCAGCAAGACTCATGCCGGTTGAGCGCACAACAATGTTTTCAAGTTTACTGTCGGACACGTTAAAAACATTGTTTTTGTTTATCTTCATTTCGAGATACGTGCGTCGCTCTGCTTTGTTGGGAAGATCAATTAAAACTCTTCTGTCAAATCTGCGCATGAGCGCAGGATCAAGACTTTTGCTTCCGCCGGATTCAACATCAAAATTAGTTGCCGCAAGAACAAATATAGGTTTTGAAAGATCCTTATTGAACCCATCCATCTCCGTAAGGAACGCCGTCAACGTTGCCTCTGCTCCTGTTTGATCTTCTCCTCGGCGTTCTTTTGCAATAGCATCGATTTCGTCGATGAACAGAATGGACGGTGCGTATTTACGTGCTGTCCGAAAAAACTCGTGAACCTTTTCAGAACCGCCATCCGCATATCTGCTTAAAAACTGATTTCCCTCCGCAAAAAGGAATGTTGCATTCGACTCACTTGCCATTGCCTTTGCAAGCATTGTTTTGCCCGTGCCCGGAGGGCCGTAAAGAATTACGCCTTTTGGTGCACTTACTCCTGTACCGATAAATTTTCCGGGATTTTTCAGGTATTCAACAAAGTACTTCAGTTCTTTCTTTGCATCTTCCGCTCCGATTACGTGTTCAAAGCGTATGTTCGGCCTTGAAACAGTACTCATTATATTGCTTGAATCCTCAGCTTCTATTGCGGTCTCCGTTTCAAAATCGAACAAGGTTATTACCGCATGTTTTCCGTCCTCACTCACCTTCTGTGATGTTTCAAACGAGATAAGTTTGTTCGCTCTTGCCAGCATATTCATACTTTTCTGCTGATGCACCCGAACGCATATATCTTCAATGCTTCTGTCAAAGGCTGCTGCATTATCACCAATCTGCAAGATTCCTCTTATTCCCTGTTTAAGCAAAGAACGCTTTTCTTCTTTACTCAGTGTTTGGGAGTTCTTTTCAAGGACATATATCGGCAGGTTCGGCAGGTTCTCGCGGAGATACCAAAGAATATCCCTGCCCGTTGATTCAATATCCTCCTGATTCAACAATTCAGAATCACCGCGTTCTCCCAACGATAAATCCACAATGGCAAAACTCAACTCGTTATTGTGCACGATGCTTTTTGCGCTTTCTGTATCATCAGCGCCCAAGAAATAAACACTCGAAGATTGTTCCCTGCAATTTGCAATAATATCCAATGTTGATACTATCAGAACGTTCTGCGTTTCTGTATTGTTGAACAAACAGTTAACATCATCGTTGTCAGCGGGCAAATTAACTTCAATCGAAATATCCTCGAGCTTTCCAATATCTGTTTTGCTCCGGTCAGAGCTCAGCAATCTAAGCATCTCATATATCTCGTTGTTCAAAAACGTCCTTGCCTGTGATGTTACTGCACGTGCGTCTGCCGCTCCTCCCTCTGCCAGAAGCAGTGCCGTGTATGCCTTTTCGTCTACGGAAATCCCGATTCCGGTTTCGTTTGTAAAGGATTCGGCACTTCTCAGTACTTCACGATTCGCTATTTTCCAAAGTTCGTGCGCTCGAATATGGTTGAACATAACAACATTTCCCGACGCAAATCTTGAGCATATCGCGGCAGGGAAATACGGCGTTTTCGTGTTTGGTTCAACGTCCTTTTGCAATGCCTTTAAAATTACTTTGCGCGGTAAAACCGAAAAATCAATCGACTCGGAGTTTTCGTAAAGCTGTTTGCCCGCATTGGTCGTAAAAACCATTATTGCGCTCGCAAGGGATACTTCTTCGTCCGTTTTGCTGTCTCGTATCCTTCCTGCATCTAAAATTTGAAGGAATAAATGGATAATTGAAATGTGCGCCTTTTCAACCTCGTCCAAAAGAATTAAGCAGCGCGGATTTTTCTTCACAAAGCTTGTGAAATTGCCTGATTTTGAGCCCTTGTAAACACCGTCACTGCCAATGAATTCAAGTGAGGACTCTTTGTCGCAGTATTCGCTCATATCGAATCGAACAAACGGAATTTCTTTTCCTTCCGCATAGCTGATAGCTTCAGCAGCCTTTTCTGCAAGGAAGGTTTTGCCAACTCCCGGAGGGCCGGCAAACAAAAAGGTTGCTCGCGGTCGGTTGCTGCTTTTGTCCGTCAGTGACGAAAGCTCCGCGCGAAAATATCCCTCAACGAATACACTTACCGCATTATCCTGACCAAAGACTCTCTCGCTCAGATACTCCTGAATCTGCTTCGTTCTTTTGATTATATCCGCAATACTTTTTTGTGCCTCTTTTCGAGTCTCCTTCTTGCATTCTCCGCTGTGGGATGATTTTTGTGCTTCAGCAGTGTCGTTGCCGAATATTCGTGTGTAAGCATCCTCGAGCGCTTGTGTGCTGGGCACTGTCTGCTCCGTCTCGAAGAGATCATCGAAAACTATATAGTTACGTATAAAGTCGTTCGGCTCGTCAAGGATACATTTCAGCAGCTGGTACGCATGCACCTCTCCCGAACCCTCGCTCGCCGCAATGCAGCGCGCCTTTTTAAGACACCCTTCAATATAGCTTTCGTCAATGCGCCTTGACTCGGGTGTGGCTTTACTGGTAGCATGCAAAATGAAGTCTGTTGCAATATTGTTCGGATCGCTTATCGCTGTCGGAAGTTTCAGCTTCAGCATGTTCTTCAGTCTTTGGCTGTCCGGATCGCTTACATCTCTGACATAGCAAACGACCGCCGCAATAAAGCCTTCTGCTGTTAACTTATGATTCGGTCCGCCGTCAAGTTCTGTTGCTTTCTCAATAAGTCTTCTCAGAAGAGGACTGTACTCAAGTTCTTCCATTACTCCTCCTTTTATGCGTTTGAATCGTCAATGCTGATTTTATCACTTTTCCTTTATAAGTTCAATGACTTCATTTTCGTCTGTAAGTATAATCGTATTCCCTTTAAAATCAATGGAATACTCTTTTTTTGAAACATCAACGCCTATGATGCTTGTTGTTATCAACAGTTTATTGTCTTGAACCTCGTATGTAAACGGAATTTCGGCGGCTCCGCATTTCTTTCCTGTTCCGTTTTCATCAAAGACATACGTTGTTTCCACAACTACTCCAAGCACTGTGCTTTGCGTTTTCCACTCCCCCACAATTCTTTTTGCGGGAGAACAGGCGCAAAGCGCAAGCAGAACAACGATAATTGCAATCGAAACTAATCTTTTCATGACTTAGTCTCCTTTCAATCCTTCAAAAGTCACCTGTTTTTGAACTTAAACTTTATAGTTATTGTGCGTATTTCAGCATCCCATGAATAGGAATATGTCGAGCCATCAATCTTTCTATTCGCCTTTGCTGCCGCACCAACAGCCGAAAACCCTTCTGACGAACTCACGAACAGTCTGTTAATGGCCTCTCTGTAAACCGCAATACTGCCGCATTTGAACGAGAATTTATCAAGCCCCCGCTCCGCTGCCTCGGCGGCAAACCGTTTAATTTCATTCAAATCATACTTCGTTAGTATCAATGAATTGTGGTAATAATAGTTTGCCCCCACGGCCGAACAAATCGGAACATCCGTCGGGCAAAGGTCGACTTTTCGTGTCCTTTGAATTTCTTCCGTTGTAATGCAGAAATAATTATATCCGAATTCATCATGCTTGACTGCCTGATTCGTATTGGAATAATCATCCCATGTTGCATCCACATGGTAGTATTCGCCGTCTATTTTAATAATGTTCCATGCATGCGGCGTTCCTTGCCCTCCGTCGGCCTTTGTTATGTATCCGGCGGCTTCGGCACACTCAATGCCGCATTTTTGCATCACATACGCAATCGCACGCGCATATCCTTCGCAAACTGCTGTTCCCCTAATAAAAATTCCGCATATTGTTCTCAGATAATCAATTTCATCCTTGGCCGGCCCTCCCTTAGCCTTCTGTTCGTTGAGTGCAATGGTATCGTAATCCGTTGCATTAACAACTTTTGCGTAGATGCGTATCGCCGCATCGTATGCGCTCATCTTGTCATCAATGTCTTCAACAAATTTCGGAATCATCTCATCCATCTGCTTTTGCAGCTTTTCCCTCTCCTCCCGATCGGCACCATACTTAAGAAGGATTTTATCTTCTGTATATGTGCAGTTATTGTACCAAAACAAATCGGGACGATCATAGCTTATCGCTTTAGACACCGTAAAAACACTGCCTTCCTTCAGTCCGCTTGCGTCCACACTCTCAACATGCTGAATAATTGCTTCTACCATAGAATCATAAAGCATTTGCTGAGCGGATGCCAAACGATTGCGATAAAAGTACTCCGGGGGTCCTTCAAGAACCCGATCAAATTCTTTTGGCTCATATTTTTTCCCGAAGATATCCTCCCCCATCTCCCTTTTTCGCGGTTTCTCCGGGATAAGCTCATCCAAAAATTCTCCCGAAGCAGTTGCAAGTAAATACAAAAACGGATTATTTCTGTACTTAGGGTTTTCCTTTAGTTTACCGGCTATCTCCCTATATCCCGTGCCTGCTCTCGTATAGGAGCTGTTCAGCTTGCTTGTTCTTTCATCCGCCAAACCATTCCTGCTGATAAACCTTAAATACTGTATATCCACAATGGCAAGCAACCCTTCCGAAAGGTCTGCCGAAAGATCCGGAACGTTTTTTCGCTGCCAGGCATGTGTCAATTCACGAACGAATAATTCGGTTAGATTCGCTGATGGCAACCCTTTTTCAACGTGAACCCTCCTTTTTTCGAAAAAGGAAAAAAGCGGTATATCTCCCTTGTATTCCGTATCTCCCTTTGCCTTAATTTCTTGTAAAATTCTCTCTGCAGAATCAAAACAAACTGCATACTCATTATCAATTTTTATTCCGTAATTACTTTCAAGGAAAAGCTTTGCAGCAGCCGTATGTTCTTTCAGTTCTCTTTTATTTCCCGTCACAATTTGTTTCTTGCATTGATCACAAATTTTTCTGCCGTCCGAAAGCCTGTCCAATCTTTCATTTTTCCGTACCCTCCTCCCGCAGAAATCACAATTTCGATTCGTTATACGCTCGTGTAATCTTCCAAAACGAAGTTCGTGGTCTCTGTCAGCTAACAATGCAGCGAGCTTTGAGAGGGACACAAAATCGAATTCCGCAGGCTCCCTGTCGCTTCCGTAGTATAAGTAATTGCTCTTTTTCTCCGACTTTAAATACCATTCAAGGTATTCATCAATCGGAGTGAAAAGCGTTTTGAGTGTGTCCTCTCCGGATGCAGATAATGCAGATATAACTCCCAGTTCCGTGACGCTGTCCTCGATTATTGTAATCTCAAAGACATCTTTATTGAAAATATTGTTTTTTCCTTTCACGGTGAGTTTGGGTCTTCCGATATCCACCTTGCTGCATGCCTCAGTTTGCTGCGAAGCACAAACCGCAACGGAATCAGCTACCGAAGGAAACATCGAGCGTATTATTTCCCTGATCATTGCAGCAGCAAGATGCACAGTTCTCTCCGTTTTTTCTCCCAGTTTTCCGTTTAGTCTTATTGTCATCATCAAAGCTCCCTTATTTCCGGCAACGGCAGGCTTTGATTCGTAATACGGATTAACTACTTTCCCGTATCGTCTGTATGACCTTTGCGCAAGCGAATCATCTTCACCATCAATTTTGTGATAATTTTGATTATTGTTGTTCTGCGCAAATGTCCTTGAGCTGACTTCGTAATATCCGTGTGTGATAACCTCTGTAGGTGCTCTGAACACCGAAATACAAGCCTTCTCAACGGCAATATCACCATTAGTGCCCTTTAATACTATAACATTATTTGCAAGTACAACAGGACTTTCGTCGTCAGAGCTAACAATATATTCTCTGTTTTGAATATATTGATGTACCTCTGTATTAATGCCTCCAAACGCAAGCTGAACATACAGAATTCCCTTTTCGGTATCTATGTTTCTAATTGTGTAGATGTTGCCATTAAATATTAGATTTTGGCCTGCAATATAGTTCTGAGTTATTCTCGAACGAGGAAGGGGGATAGTTTCCGTTTTATCGCTGCCGTCCAAAATCAACGACGCCATGTCCCGTCCGTTGATCAAATCATACAGCTCTCCTCCTGTGCGCAAAAACACTCTGTCTTCTGAACAGAACTTACCGTCATAACCGAAAACACAGTCGTGACGAAACTCGAAAATTTTCAGCACTTGTTCCCTATATCTGAGTTTTGCTTTTTCATTGTCTGCTTTTTTGTCCACGTTCAACACGCCGTAGATATCCAGCACATCAGCAAGAATGGAGATGACATCCTGCCTATTCACCATTTCTCTGTAATCATTCGTGCTGACATTCAACGCCGAGCGGAATATTTCATCCACAATCATTCCACCCGAGCTCGCTCTTATAAGCAATTTCTGCGCAAAATCCTTTTTTGTTCCGGTTTCAACCGGAATCCTCGCAAGCTGAATCCTGCTCCAGATTTCATCGATATTTGCATAGTAAAAATCACGCAGCATGTACGGCTTTGAAAATATAATTATCAGCGTTTTTTCAGAAGCTGTCAATGATACGTACTTTCTCAATGTCCTCGGAAGATTCTCTTCACTGTCCATTGCAATGATTACGGAATAATCGCTTGCATCGCATTCTGCACGGTTAAGCCTAAATTGCTTTTCCCCGATTTCCATGCTTCCCGCATTTGCTGCAATTGACTCTTTAATGTTTTCATATGGTATGTCTTTATCTGCAAACACCGTAACGGATTTTGCTCCCGCCTTCAGACACATCAATGCAACATTCATCATCGGACCCAATTCTTCACGTGTATTAACAAACTGCTGAACAACAACTCTTCCGCCGACGTCCTTGCGTCCATCGTAATTGTAACACCTAACAACAGCGTTTGGATTATACTGCATTGCATCCAAAGACTCAAACTCCTCCGACGTGAGGTTTTTAAGGACCTTGTCCAGTCCGGGTGTCCTCGAATCATCAAAGCAAATATACTTTATCGGACGTGCCATGTATCTCAGACGAAACCCTTCGTTCCTGCCTCCGTTCCTGGCAAGGCATTCATTTGTTTCGGCAATATGCTTAACTCTTGTGCTGAACATTGCCATCTGACGATTATACTTGTTTATTGTTTCGAGCGTGTCAATAAACACAACAGTGTCAATAAGATGAATAAACCTTTTATGGTCGTTCTCAAAGCGTGAAGATGAAAGGTATCTCAGTGAAGTGACAAGAATGCTCTTTTCATCTACTGAAGCCTCCTCCGAATTATCCCCGTTACCTTTTATCTTTATTATTTTCCATATCGGATCATCAAAGTTAATTTCACCTGTGCTGTCATTGCAATGCAGGCTTGTTATTTCGGAAAATTTCCGGACAAGAAAATCATATGTAAGTTCTATTTCAGCATCGGTATTGCATACAAAAATGATATTATCACCTCTTGCAGCTGCAATGGACAAATACCGGATGAAGTATTCTGAAAAGGCGGAAAACATGTTGCCGTTTATTATTGCACTTTTGCTGCACTTTACCAATTTTTCTATACAATTTCGGTATGTCTTGTTTTTGTGTCCCGAATCGCGGAAATTATGCTCAACAGCTTCAATTATAAGATCCGCAACTCTATTTTTATCAACGCTCTGTGCCATTGCTTGTTTTTCCATAAAATCATGTTCCTTTCTCGCTTGTGATGCTTTTGTTTCACTTTGCATCATCTGCCTGCTCACTATCGTCAATCGACAGAGCCACATCAACATCGCACGCATAAAAAGCTCCAAATACGTTGCGAATCTCTTCGTCTATCGTTTCAACATCAATTTCGCCTTCATCAGATTTTTCGAATTTCGATTGATCCGGTTCGGGACATTTATCAATATCCTCATTTATCCCGTCAAGGAAAAAGAAGCCTTCCCAAAGAATGAACAGTGCAATCACCGGATACTTTGTTCCTGTGTTAAACAGAAGCGAAAGAAAATCAAAAGGAATCCAATCCGCTCCAAACAGGGCAATCAATTGAAATACAACATATAAACAAACATATGCTGCTGATAAAAATATGCTGAGTTTTTTCAAGATGCTTGCAGCTGACACCCAAACATCCTTCCTGAAAAGCTTTATTATCTTGATTTCAACTTTTTGCGCAAGACTGAAAGCGCCGTCCGGTTTCTCGCCTTCACTGAGGCTCCTCTTGCCCATCCCAATCCGCACAAATCTGAGCAGTAATCTGAATAAAAATCCAATAGCGAAGTTAATTAACAGCGCACCAACAACATCCGAAAAGAACGCCGTTCTCACCGGCAACGCAAGCTTGGCGGCCAACCATGAAATTACGCTCAACCCGCCTACAGCCGTAATAACATCACGCAAAGCACAAAGCGCAAATGTCAATGCAGCAACATAAATCATTGTGAAGCACATAATTCGGAAACGCCTGTTTGCTGTTTTCTTTTCTTTATCTTTTAAGTACGTATGGTACTCAAAAACAAACGGCAGTGCTGCAAAGAATACTGTTGCAAAAGTAAAAATAATTTTCAGCGTGCTTATGAGCAAGTTCATGCATCTTTCCTCCTTTTGCTGTACAGACCGTTTATGAAATTCTGATCAATCACAGTATAAAACGCAATATTCTTTTCTCCGCAGCAATACGCCTCGTTAAATTCAATAGTATCGCGAGCGCTTTCGACACTGTCATAAGAAGCTCTTCTGTTTTCTTTTGCTCCGAGATTATCAAGCAGGTTTCCGATGCCGTTAACCCTTTCCTTCAGTTTTTTCTTATGATGCACGATTTTTGCACTCGCATAACTGCAGCACTGTTTGAAGAAATCAACATCAAGTTTATACTCATAGGTCCACCTCAACGTTGGAATTGTTTTGCAAATGAGCATATCATAGTTTTCTATTGATTCAAGGTTTCCCTGCTGAATTTCCTGATATTTTTCCATCAATTCAAGCCATGCTTGTCTATACTTGTATTTATACCTCGCTGACTCTAAAACATAAAGTCCCGCCAGCAGCAACAGCGGAAGCAGAACCGTTGCCGCAGCAACAAGCGCAGACTCCGCCGACGCTTTAATCACGTCCCACTGCACAGCAATATACGGCACGCATGAGACCGTCAACAAACCTGTAAGCACACCAAACATAACTTTAAGCATCTTTTTGCTTGATTCAATGTTGCGAATCCTTGTTGCAAACCAATCGCATTGTCGTGAAATATCCATCTCGGCAAGCGGCCCCCGAGCTTCAAACATTAAATACTCTTTAACCGCACCATTATAGATTTTTTTCGCTGTACGTTCAACATTCTCTATTTCGCGCTCCTCCGGCAGTTTGGATGCTGTATACGAGTTTTCTCTGGTTTCATCTCCGCCATCCGGATCGGCAAGGCTGACTCTCCTTTTGGGCAGAATTGCCTTTGTATTGTTTTCAGATTTTCCGGCGTAATGAGACAAAATTCCAAGTATATGATTTTGGGCTTTTTTAAGAAAGCCAAGCTGAAAGTCTTTTAATCGTTCACAGCGCATTATGTATTTGCCTGCTGTTTCCGAGATTTCCGGGCTTTCGCTGAAGTTTTCCGCATGACTAAAATACTCAACTTTTCTTTCTTTGAGCAAGTTCTTCCTTTCGCGCTTGACGCTTTCGATAACCCTCCCGTCTTCCATTTCGGAAATATCCTTTTTTTTCCTGCGTTTTTTTCTTTCTGCTTTCTTTTTTTTCTTACTCTCACCGACCGGACGTTCAACAGAGCAGCTTATCGCATCTCCGTCCTCATTATAGTCAAATACATTTCCTTTAAAGCTGTACAAAACAGGTGTAAGTTTCAATTCGCTGAACCTGCTGCTCATTTCATTTAATGATATTAATGCGTAAACATATTCACTTCTTTTCTCTGCAAGTGCCTCTGTAATCTTTTCAATGTTCAGAGCGTCAAACGAGCGCAGTTCTTTTTGCTCCGTGTTATTGTCGAAAATTGTTCCGTCGTATACACAAGCAAGAATATAACACGCAATTCGCAGCGAATTCAGTGTTCTGGCCGCTTTATTGTCGGCTTCCGCTTCATTATCCAAAGGACACAATATCGTATTAATCCTTGTCCCGTTTCTCGATTTTTGATTATTGCTTACCGCCGTTCTCACAAAACTCAAATACTCTTCATGTATTCCTTCCTGATAGCATGAAGTCTCTGCCTTCCGGCAATACTCCAAAAACTCCTCTGCAAATATTTCTGCAGCGCTGAAGTACTCTGCTTTTTTTTTACAGGATTCAGCGAGAGCTTTACTCATTTTTCCTTCATCATTATGTTCGGGTGAAACAATATCATCGTGAAGTTTGAAAATATCCTTGTCTGGCGGAAGACCGATAAAAAGGCGCAGCGGCTCAATAACCAAATCATTCTCATAAGGTGAGCTTATATCAGCACCATAAATTCTTTTTTCTTCTGTACCGAACATTATCAGGATTTCTCTCGGGCTGCGGCTGCGGCATTCCAGAGCGTTGATTATCGTGTTTCTCATAACCCGGCAGTACACGATGCTCAACGCTTCCATATACCCTCTGTAGTCATTGGCCATCGTGTCTTGTTCGAGTGCTTCTTTCCGCATTGCCGAAAGGTCAATATATATAATCAGATTGAACTGTTTGTTCATATCATCATACATATCCATCATTTCGCTCATTTTTTCAACGCATGCCAAATAGCCTTTCTCCTTGTCCGGCCAATCCTCGATGCGGCACTTCAAGGCAACAAGCGCTCTGTTCTCGTAATTAATATCAAACAGAATCTTTCCCTCGTCAACATTCTTGTCGGATGTATTGATAAAAAATGTATGCATAACCAAGCTCCCTTAATCACAATTCCCCGGCGGCATCTAATGTGCCGCCGGGAGTTTTACCGCTATTGAGTTGTCATTCAGCCATCACAGACCGAGTTCCGCAAATTTTTCTTTCCACTCTCTGAACAAGTTGTCTTTTTCTTTGTCAGGTGCTGCCACATCGTAGAACGCTTTGCAAATCATGTACTTTGTTTTTTCAGCACGTTTCGCATCGGTATCTAAGCCGAACCTTGATCCAGTCTCTTCAGCTATCCGATCGATCGCTCCGACCATAGGAGCTGCAATATCAAAATCTCTGTTCAAACCGTTGTAGTACAACAGCACAGCATCCACCGGGTTAAGCCCGCAATCGTTATTTATCAGTGCTTTGAATACCGTTGTGTCTTCATAGCTGTCCTTACCGTTGACATCCGCAACATACTTCACTTCAAGCTCCGGAACCACGATATCTTTGAAGTACAAATCAGCACTCAATGCCGCGATCAGCCCGTAAATCGCTTTTCTGTCGACTCCGCGTCCTCCATGCATTATCACGACATCCTCATCAATGCTCATACGCCGGCCGTTGTCTACGCGCTGCCGCAAACAGAAGTTGCCGTCCGCATTCACCCTGATCTTTCCGTATGCAAGCGCAAGCCACACACCGCGGAAGAATCTTTCTTTGCTTTCAGCATTCTTTTCCGGAGTAACGTAAGGCAAAATGCGATGCCACCTCTTATCGAGATGCGGGCTTGACACATATGCGTTTTCTCCTTCACCGCCTGCCGCTCGGCGCACCATTTTGGTGATTATATTCTTGTAGCTTACGTAGTAAACTCCTCCGTTAATCTCATTTAACTTCGGAATGTATTTCGCTTCAAGACCATAGACCGCTCTGTAGCAATGCAGCTCGTTTATCGGATATGCGTCATTCTGCTCGGTTCCGGCATTGATGCCCAAGGTTGCCCCAATTTCCGAATACCGCTCTGACACTATCGGATTAAATCCCCAGAAAGTGTTTGTTCTCGTTGTTATTGTACCGTCATTAATATCCGCAGGCTCAATGTCGCTGATAAGCATCGGCGCAGCCATTGCAAATAACTTCTCCGTACACGCCATGAAAGCCCGCTTGCTTGCCAACGTTCTGTCGAAGCGATTTGACTCTTCACCTTCTTCGAAGTTCACACTCCTCAGCGACTCACGTTCAATCTGCTCTGCATCCGTATGCACAGCATTCTCTGCATCCCATTGTTTGCTTATTGCAGTATAGATGTCCATATTGACTATCTCTCGATTGTTCGGATCGCTGTCAATTCTTTTTCGGAAAGTTCTTACCGAATCCGTCATAAACTTCTCAGCGATGCCTCGATTTGCATATGGTTTATTCTCCGGCACGGACGGGCGCTGCTCCGCACAAAGTCTTCCATAAGCTGTTTCAATCACGCTTCGGCTTATTTCGTCCGCTCTGTCCGCGGTCAGGTCGAGCTCTTTGTAAATCGATTCTTTGTCCCTTCCGCTGCTGAAAACATAGTACGTGTTCCCGATAGTTCCGCTCGTTGCTTTTATATTGTTATCCAGTTCATCGTAGAGCTTTTCCTGAATATCAGGCAGCCTTTTGAAAAAGGCTTCGAGTTGAGTCAGCAATGCATTCACACGCTCCATCAGCCTTTCATATACGCGTACTTTAAGAAGCTCTGCTTCGTATTTTCTGCAAAAGCCAACCTTTGTATTAATAAACTCAGCATATTGCTGTTCATACATGTCAAGGAATCTTGCCAGCCGTTGAAACCGCGTCTTGCTGTTCAGCAATTCAGAGGGCGTTGTTTCCGTCTTATGCGGGGTCCTCCTGTTATCAAGCGTTGCTCCAGGGTCCCCGCCTGTATCGGCATCGATCCTTTGCGCCTCAAGATCTGTTGCCTTTATTTCGCGCCTCATTTTATCAATAATTCGGCAGAGGATGTATCTCAACGCAACCGGGTGAATAAAAACACGCCTTCCTTCATCGTTCAGCTTCGTTGCAAGGCCGAATATGGAACAATCGTTGCCCGGATTCACATCGCCCATGCTCAACGGGAACACTGCATTAACAATGCTTTCCGCATATTCATCCACCTTGTCCTCGAAGGTATCGACTGCCTCGCGCATGCCGTTTTCGTCCAATACAATAAGCGCCTCAAGTTCGGTTTTATCATGTTCTGCGTTCACAAAATCAGCCACATTACGCTCAAATGGCTCTAAGCCATTGTGTTTTGTCGCAACTACCTCGATTTTTTCTTTTTTCAATTTTTTAAGGAAATCATCAACCTTATCGGAATACTGAACATCTACCTTTCCATCCGGCCGAGTTTGTTTGGTTTCGTTTTTCACATCACGCCCAACTCTCAAAAAGAACCTGTCACGCCCGTATTCTTCCGCACGCCTTGATGTCGCTTCATCGAAGAGTGTTATATACTCAACACGGGGGTCAAAGTTTTCAATTTGGTATATTCCATCCCTTTCCCTTGCCCTGATCGCATCTCTTTTTGCGGCAATCTCGCTGTCGATCCTGTTCCATCCGTTTTTGATGGAATCCTGCGCTGCGCGAATTGCGCAAAAAGTTTTCACACTGTCAACCGGGTATTCCGCCTTTGCAGAGCCGCATGCGCCAAACAGCGGCTCGGAATTTTCATTGAACGCAGAGAAAGAATTGTCTTCTTCCGTATACATGTTCCCTGCCATTGGCGAATAAAGCTGCATGTATACAAGTTGAGCTACCATTTGCTCGTATTCGGCAATATCGCTTGCGCCTACACCTTTTGCGTTCCTGCTGTCAATAAAGAAGCAGTAATCAAAGACAGGTTTACCTCTGTTTGCATCACTCTCGCTGTCGAAAAGCCCCTCTAACTCGATTTTCTCATTTAAAGTTATCGGAAGATTTCTCTTTATCTTGGTTATAGCATTCAGCTCTCGTATCGCTGCGTACGCGTTTGCATAATGCCTGATCCTTGTGGCGGATGTTTCCCGAATATGTTTTACCGTATCAATAAAAATGTCGGGAAGCAGGAAAATACCGCGGATGACCACATTGCTCTGCGCAAGATGTTTGCGAAGCCACAATGCGGTTTGGATAAACATGCCGGAGCCGGTCCCACCGGAAAGTGAGGATACTATCATGATCCTGATGATAGTATTCACATTATTCTTCAGCACTCGGTTGATAAGCGCACCCAGTTCTCCGTTCATGTTGGTTTCAAGGTAATCGAAAAATGCAATTCGCGATTTTACACGCACTTCGGAGCAGCCGTCAAGCATGCTTTGCTCGCGGAACGCGGGTGAATCCGGACTCCACTCAGCAATCTTTCGATTTCTGTACTGATCAAAATACTGTTGAATTTTCTGCGGTTTGCTGATCGGAAAAACAGGGATTTGCGTTCTGCTTTTCGTTATGAGTTCATTGTCGTTTTTGTCCGAATCAAGCACCGCGCAGCAGATCCGTCCCAAATTATCATTGAACGTTTTCCCGTTCTTTGTGAGCAGCTTTGTAACATTGTTGACGACACGGCTTCCCGTTCCGCCAAGGCCTATCAGCAGAGATTGTTGTTCCATTTTGTTTCCTCCCGGTTTAATTTGTATAAAGAATTATCTTTGCCCTAATTATTCTTTCAACGTCGTTGATCTTGCTTATCTCCGTCGGAATCACCCAGTACCTCGGATATCTGCCGGCGGATGCTGCCAAGCGTTTTGCGCTCGGATCCGTCACCGTTGTCAACATTGACAGCTCCTCCACCATAATATAGCGGTGTCTTTCGATGTAATCTTTTAATGAAGCCGCATCGGGAACCTGTACCGTGTAGTCATCCGGCTTGAGTTCGCATTTGTACCACGGCATAATCATTTCACAGCTTATTATGTTTCCGTATTCTGCGCGGAAAGCCACACCCGAAGCACGAATAACTTCGGCTCCCCGCTTGAACTTCCACCGGTATTTGAGCTTGTTATATTTTTTCAATACTATCGGCCTGAAATTATGAATTCTGTGTAAACCGCTGCTGTTTATGTAGATCACATCCCCAACATAAAGCTTTGCGTTCTTTGCGAAACGCGGCTTTGTCGCGACAAGGATAACCCACGTCGTCAGTGTCGCTGCGGCCGCAGTTTCAATAAGAAGCGGCAAATAAACATTCAGCAGGCGGAACTTCAATGAAGCATCCTTTATTGCAATTTCAGAATCCGCTTCTCCCCACGGAGATGAAAGGTGAATATTCATCGTTCCGTGCGGAAGTTTGAACAGGTATTTTACCCAGTAAATCCACCAATCGGAAAAGCCTATATCCATAGCTGCATTCTCCGTCGGAATGCAGACAATTGTTCCATCCGCTTCCGTTGAAATGGAAAGCTCAATCGACTTGAACCGCTTATCCACAGTCACGCTGCATTTGCCGTCAACTTCGCTTTTCGGAAGACGCTGTCCGTCCTTGGTGATATAAAATGATGCGCCGATCTGATTTCCGAAGAATTCTGTTTTAATGATGCTTTCCGTTTGCGGAATCGCAATTACCTTATAATCCGAAATTACAACCGTATACATGTGGGATGCTGCCGCACCTGTTTTCAGTGTGCAGGTTACCGTAACATCCATGCTTCCTTCCGCATCAGGCTCGACATTTGCATTATTCGGCGTGAATTTGATTCTTCCATCCTTAAGATACTCAATCGTGCCGCTGTTTCCGGCGGGCGAAACGTCAATAACCGGATTCAGCTTTTTGATCCTCTCAGGATCGGTGACCTGAACGCCGTCCTCATAAATTGTGAACACAATTGACAGATCCTTATTGCTGAAAATCTCGTTCAACCTCACGCTTTGAGCCGTTCCGCCGTAATCTGCGGACAGCGTAAAGTTGCCGTCCAGTTCCGCGGGCGTAAATTCAAAGTTTAACCTTATCGGGTTAAATCCCGGAATGCTTATCGTTGCTGTGAGTTCGGTGTCACTTTTCCCGAGTTTGTATTTGTCAATAGTCATGGTCGAGTCGGTCGACTCCGCCTTCACCGTGCCGTCTTCGGCAATGCTGATTCGGTAGCTTGTGTCCGGCGGCAGCAGTGATGAATCGATCTCGTTATCCGTTCCCATTTCATAGATCCTGCACGAAATCGTTATTTCATCGCCCTCAGAAAGATTGTCAAGCTCGCTGTAATCCGTAATCTCGCGTCCGTTCACAAAAGCTCTCATTCGAATTTCAAGTGCGGGTTCGAACAGAATAACCAGATTGTCAACATTCACCTTTTCGTCAAATGTAATTTCATATGTGCCGGCAGGCATTGTTTTGGCTGAATCCCCAACCATGAAAATCCCGCCCCGAAGATTGCTGAAGTCCGGGAAACTGACTCGAACTTCCCTGCTCACGTCGGCGGACAGCTCGTTGTTCATCACGGTTTTTACAGGCTTTGCATCCGTCTGTTGAAGGAGCATTACAATGTTCAGCAGCGGTATTGCAGACTCAACCCGAATGGTTGTATCGTTAACTTGAGTTATATCATTGCTTGAAAGACGTGTTCTTCCGGAGATTCTGTCCGCCATTGCGGACATGGTCGTCATTATTCCTTCCGCATCCTCCGCGTGATATGTAAAAATGCCCTTGTCCGTCTTTTCCGTCGGAGAAACAGCTCCGCCGCCGATGCTGAGGAAAGTAACCTGCGGGTTCGTGCCGTTCGGCATTGTCTTCTTTGTAAAATCGGCAAGATTGGTATCCAGCATATTCACTGCCTGGTCTTCATACATGCCGTTCATCTCGTTAAAATAGCCGTCGGTAATAACAACAAGCCAATACTGTGTGTTTGGATTCGAATCCTTCGTTTTTTCGAGCTTTTTCATCGCTGTTTCAACGGCATCATAAGGGGTTGAACCGCTGTCTTGGTGGCTGCGGATGGAATCCACGGAGCCCTGAATGCCTCCGGAGGACAGATCCGCACTGTAGGGCTTGTACAGCGGGTTGTACAGCACCCCGCTCATGTATGTAATAAAAAGCTGATCCTCGCTGTTCATCATGCCGCAGAAGGTCTGCATGGCATAATTTGCATAAGCCCAGTCTTGACCGCCCATGCTGGCGGAATCATCGTAAGCAACCGAAACGATTTTTCGAACATACAGCGACTCCGCGAAAACGACCGATGTTGCAGCACCGAATAAAATGCCGCAGATCAGTAAAGCCGCCGTCAATAATGATACTATCCTTTTTCTCATTCTTACTCCGAAGTCTTTCAGGAAATCGATTGTTGCGGGAATCACAATGTCATTGCCTTTGAATCGGCATGAAACGCTCAATTCTTCGTCATCCTTTTGATAGGAAATGCCGCATTTGTCAAGTGCGCCGCAAAACTTGTTGAACACTCTCCGTGCGTTTTCCGTGTTGTCGTGCATGGCATGTTCTCCTTTGTGCAAAATCTCGGCAGGGCATTCCCCTGCTCCAAAGGGTAAAACAATAAATTTACCTCGACGCATTCCGTCGAAAAGCAATCCCCAAAGGGTCAAACAGCAATACTTTTTGTTGATTTGTGAAGATTATGTGACAGTATATCTGCATCTTCGTTCACAGTATACAGCATTCGCCAACATTTGTCAACTGTTTTGTGACTGATAAATTGCGCTTCCGGAGAGTGTGCGCTCCCCGGAAGCGTTTCTTCCCCGCGCTGTTCCCTGCGGGTCAAATTCGGCTTATTCTTCGTCGTCCGTTTCGCCGCTTTGGATCAGCTCATCCGCTTCTTCGATGACTTTGGTCAGCTTTCGATCGGTTTTTTCCATGATTTTAAGCATTCTTACCAACTTTCTCATCTCGCGATACGCTCTGATTTTTTCGCGCAGCTGCGCAAAAAATCCGGGTTTCTTCTGTTCCATATTCTTTCCTCCTTATTCACTGCATTGATTCAATCGGTTTTGAGCAATCTCTCTTCTCTCCGCATACAATTCATATCCCGTTTGTTTGTAAAGCTCCTCCCAAATCGCGGCAGCGCTGCGCAGCATCGCTTTTTGTTCGGATGAAAGCTTTCCGTCCGCACTGCATGTCCCGCACATGGAAAGAGAAACGGCGAGATCGTTCTTCAGCATCGGAACTCCCGGGTGCTTTTCCGCAAGCCTTTCGCGGACTACAAGAGCCTTTGCATAATACCCTTCCGCAGTTTTATAATCGTTCATGGCTTTCGCAATATCGCCGAGATTGCCATACGAAACGCTCAGATTGCGCTGCATTTGCGCGTTATCCGGATACTTTTCCGCAAGTTTTTCGCTGATTTCAAGAGTCTTTGCACAATACCCCTCCGCCGCTCTATAATCATTCTGTGTTTTTGCAATATTAGCGAGTCTTTCATACGAAACGCTGAAGCCGCTGCCGTAGAACTGCTTTGCAGCATCTACCAGCTGGCACATTGTTTTTTCACGGTCTTGCTCGGCGCGGGAAAGCGCCACGTCCACTATTTTACCAAGCGCAGCACGCTGCATCTTGTGAGTCAGATTATCAAGAGATGTATTCATAACTTTTTCCTCCCGAAATGATTCCTTTGGAAATCCTTATTTTGCTTGACCACATCCTACCACTTTGCGCGTTTTTGTGCCATAAACAGAAAATACGCCGTGATGGAAAACCCATCACGGCGTATCCTTTGATAAAATTTTATTGAAGCCGCACAGCCACAAAGCACATCATTCCTCTATTTTCAAGCTGCCGCTGCTCAGGCGGCACAGCGCCCGGCGGAAATCCCCGTGGATCATGGTGCTCACGCGCTCCACCAT
>OJMG01001728.1_pt1 | contig 19838 bp, 20 predicted proteins | sample 1597141 | NCBI WGS metagenome assembly OJMG01 (sample SAMEA2452119, study PRJEB22498) | human gut metagenome | biome: human feces; feature: human gut; material: feces | place: Australia | collected 2012 | reverse complement strand
TAGAAGTATATATGAATTATATAGATAAACATATTAAAAGTATTAATCAAGATAAGACTATTGGTATTATTATATCTAGACGTGATAATCATTATTATATAGAATATTCTAGTGATAATAGGATATATACAAGAGATTATGTAATAAGTTAGGAGGCTTTTATGAATTATTATAATGAAATTAAAAATAAGCTAATAGATAATGAAGTATATAAAAGAGTAAAAGATTATTCTAAAGAAAGAAACACTGTAATTACGTATTTTGAAATGGTAGATTACTTGCTATAGCTGGGGGAAAATATGGAGATAATGTTATTGATGAGTATTCAAAAAAATTAACTAAAGAAGTAGGTAAAAAATATAATCGTAGAACATTATTTAGGATGAAGCAATTTTATAATGTGTTTAGTAATGAAAAAGTGTCCACAATGTGGACACAATTAACATGGAGTCATTTAAGATTATTATTTAATTTAGAAATTGATTCTATAAATTATTATATTCAAGTTATCATAAGTAAAAAATTATCGGTTAGAGAGCTAGAATTTAAGATTAAATCCAATGAATATGAAAGATTACCTATGAAACCAAAAATAAGATGAAGAGTGAAGATAGATTAGAAATGAAAGATTTAATACCGAATCCTATATTAATTAAAAATAAAAATAATATAGAAGTAGTAACTGAGAGGATATTACATAATTTAATTTTGGAGAATATAGAGAACTTTATGAAAGAACTAGGTAATGCATTTAGTTTTATAGGTAGTGAATATAAAATAAAAATTGGAGATAGTTATCATAAAATAGATTTACTATTATTTAATATAAAATATAATTCTTATGTAGTAGTTGAATTAAAAGTAACGGAGTTTAAGGCTGAATATATTTCTCAAGTACAAAAATATATGAATTATATAGATAAAAATGTAAAAGAGGTAAGCAATAATAGTAGTATTGGGATATTAATTTGTAAGAAGGAAAATAGATTTGTTATTGAATATTGTTCTCTTGATAGTATTGTTATTAGAGAATATGAATTTATATAATTGTTTTTTTAATTCTTTAAATAATTATTGGTATTATTTAGTGATAATAGAATATATAGTAGGAATTATGTACTTAGTAAAAATAATAACTTATGAAAAAATACTTGCAATTTATTTGGAAGATAGTATATAATGTTACAGAAAGGGATGATTAGATGGCAAAGAAGTTGGTTATCGTGGAATCACCACATAAGAGTAAAACTATTGAGAAATATTTAGGGAAGGATTATAAGGTAGTCTCTTCCTTAGGACATATAAGAGATTTATCTACTTCTGGTAAATTTGGTTTTGGAGTGGATATTGATAATGATTTTAAGCCTGATTATAAAATTATTAAAGGTAAGAATAAACTTGTTAAAGAACTTAAAAAGGATGTTAAAGATGCTTCTTTTGTTTATTTGGCTACCGACCCTGATAGGGAGGGGGAAGCTATTAGTTGGCATTTATATGATACTTTAGGTCTTGATGATAATAATTATGATAGAATTGTTTTTAATGAGATTACTAAGAATGCTGTTATTAATTCTTTTGATAAGGCAAGAAAGATTGATGATAATCTTGTTAAGTCACAAGAAGCTAGAAGAATACTAGATAGAATTATTGGTTTTAGACTTAGTAAGCTTATGCAATCTAAAACTGGTGGTAAGAGTGCTGGTAGAGTACAATCTGTTGCTCTTAAACTTATTGTGGATAGGGAAAGAGAAATAGAGGCTTTTGTAGCGGAAGATTATTATGAAATTGATGCTCATTTTAATGATTTTGATGCTAAACTTGATACTTATAATCATAAGAAGATTGAAATTAAAAATGAGAGTGAAGCTAAAGATATTTTGTGTAAGTTATCTAATGCTTTTAAAATTGAATTGGTTGATAAGAAAGAAAAGAATAAGAAAAGTAAGGCTCCTTTTACTACGAGTACACTTCAGCAAGAGGCTTCTTCGAAACTTGGATTTACTTCGAAAAAGACTATGATGATTGCTCAGAAGTTATATGAGGGTGTTTCTCTTAAGAATGAGGATGTTGGTCTTATTTCTTATATGAGAACTGATTCTATTAGATTATCTGATGAGTTTGTTAATTCTTGTTATGGATATATTAAGGATAATTATGGTAGTGAATATGTTGGTTATGTTAAGAAGAGTAATAAGACAGAGAATGTTCAAGATGCTCATGAGGCTATTAGACCTACTTCTATTAATAAGAATCCAGAGGATATTAAGGAATATCTTACTAATGATGAATATAAGTTATATAAGATGATTTATTATAGGGCTTTAGCATCACTTATGCGTGATGCTAAGACTTTGGCTACTAGTGTTATTTTGGATAATAATAATTATCAATTTAAGGCTACAGGGCAGGTACTTGTATTTGATGGTTATTTGAAGGTATATAGTATGTATGAGGATAATAAGGATAATGTTTTACCTGATTTTGCTTCTTATAATAGTAATGTTGTTATTGCTAATAATATTGAGTATAGTAAACATACTACTAAACCTCCTAGTAGATATACTGAGAGTAAGCTTATTAAAGAAATGGAAGATGTTGGTATAGGTAGACCTTCTACTTATGCTAAGACTATTGATACTTTAAAAGAGAGAAGTTATGTTAGAGTAGAAGATAAGAAGTTTGTTCCTACTGATGTTGGTATAGAAACTACGGATAAACTTCAAGAGTTTTTTAAGGATATTATTAATGTTGAATATACTAAGATGATGGAAGATGATTTGGATAAGATAGCGGAAGGTAAGATGGAATGGGATAAGCTTATTAGTTTATTTTATAATGATTTTGAACCTAAAGTAGAAATTGCTTTTAAAGAAATGGAGAAGAAGGCTCCGGAATATACTGGTGAAAAATGTCCTAAATGCTCTAGTCCTTTGGTTATTAAGCAGAGTAGATATGGTAAGTTTGTGGCTTGTTCTAATTATCCTGAATGTAAATATATTAAGACTGAGAAGAAGGAAACTACGGAAATTATGGATTGCCCTTTATGTGATGGTAAGATAATAGAGAAGAAGACTAAGAGGGGTAAAGTTTTTTATGGATGTAATAATTATCCTAAATGTAGTTTTGCTTCATGGGATAAACCTATAAGTGAAAAATGTCCTGATTGCTTTGGTGTATTAGTTATAAAAAAGGATAAAGTAAAGTGTATGAATTGTGATTATGAAAGGGAATATAAGGAAGAAGATAACTAGTACTTCTTTCTTTTTCTTTACTTATATTTGCTATCGTGATAAAATTATATTGGATGGTGATTAGGTGAATAGACAAGAGGATTTAACAAAGGTTTTCGATAAGAGATGGAAAGCTAATCATAATGATGATGTTAAAAAAGCTAGGGATAAAGAAAAAGATTTTATGAATAAGATGTTTAATACTAATATTAATACTATTTCTAATAATAGTGTTATTACACCGGGAGAAATGGTTAGCAATCTTCATAATAATATGGAGAGTGCTAATAGAGGTATTAATCAAAGTAAGATTAATAGAATTGTAGGGAAGTTTAAATAATGGTTGATTTATATAAGTATGAAAAAGAACTTTATAAGAGTGGATGTAAATATATTGGTGGTGTTGATGAAGTTGGACGTGGTCCTTTAATTGGTAGTGTGGTAGCAGCATGTGTTATTTTACCTCCTGATTTTGTATTAGAGGGACTTACTGATTCGAAGAAGTTATCTGAGAAAAAGAGAGATGAGTTTTATAAGATTATTTGGGATAAGGCTACTAGTATTGGTATTGGTATAGTTGATGAGAAGGTTATTGATGAAGTTAATATTTACGAAGCTACTAAAATTGCTATGAAGAAGGCTATTAGTGATACTAATATTAAACCTGATCATGTTCTTATTGATGCTATGCCTCTTGATATAGATGTTCCAACGACTAGTATTATTAAGGGGGATGCTAAATCTATTTCTATAGCGGCAGCTTCAGTTATTGCAAAGGTTACCAGGGATAGGATGATGTATGAACTTGATAAGATATATCCGATGTATGATCTTGCTAATAATAAGGGATATGGTACTAAGAAACATATAGAGGCTATTAAGAAATATGGTATTACTAAATATCATAGGTTATCTTTTAAACCTGTTAGTGAATATAAGGATAAGATTATAGATTGATATAGTCTTTTTTTTACATATAAATGTGTAAAGTTGTGAAAAATATATTTACAAAGATATATTGTTATAGTAAAATATATACATAGAGTGGCACAAAGTGGAAGAAAGTGGGGGATAATATGCTTATCGGTGAATTTCATCATAATTTAGATGAAAAGGGTAGAATAATTATTCCTTCTAAGTTTAGGGATGATCTTGGTGGTAAGGTTGTTGTTACTAGGGGACTTGATGGATGTTTATTTGTATATAGTATGAATGAATGGAATAATATTGTTTCTAAACTTAAGAGTCTTTCTTTTACTAAAAAAGATGCTAGAATGTTTAATAGATTCTTTATGTCTTCTGCTACTGTATGTGATTTTGATCGTCAAGGTAGGATTAATATACCAGCTTCTCTTGTTTTATATGCAGATATTAAAAAGGAATGTACGATAATAGGGGTTAATGATCGCCTAGAGGTATGGGCTACTGATAAGTTTGATAGTCTAATCGAAGATAATCTTGATGTTATGAGTGATGTTGCTGAGAATTTGTTTGAGGGGTTTGATATTAATGCATAAGACTGTATTATTAAATGAAGCAATTGATAATCTTAATGTTAAAGAAGATGGTATTTATGTTGATGCTACGCTTGGTTTTGGGGGACATAGTGGTTTAATACTTAAAAGAATTAAAAGGGGCTTTCTTTTCGCCTTTGATCAGGATGATATGGCGATAGAATATAGTAAAAAGAAATTGGAAGAGATTGGTAGTAATTTTGAAATTATTAAGGCTAATTTTGTTAATTTGAAAGAGGAACTTAATAAGAGAGGAATTACTAGAATAGATGGTATTGTATTTGATTTGGGTGTGTCTTCTCCACAACTGGATATTCCGGAGAGGGGATTTAGTTATCATAATGATGCTCCACTTGATATGAGAATGGATACTGATAGTGATTTTTCTGCTTATAATGTTGTTAATGAGTATTCTTATGATGATTTGGTTAGGATACTTAGGGATTATGGTGAAGAGAAATATGCTTCTAGTATTGCTAAAAATATTGTTAAAGAAAGAGAAAAGTGTAGTATTGATACTACGCTAGAGCTTGTAGATATTATTAAGAAGAGTATGCCTTATAAGGCTATGCGGGAAGGTCATCCTGCGAGACGTTCGTTTCAGGCTATTAGGATTGAGGTTAACCATGAACTTGATGTACTTAAGATTGCACTTGAATCTGCTATTAAGATGCTTAATGTTGGTGGTAGAATATCTGTTATTACTTTTCATTCTTTAGAGGATAGAATTGTTAAGGATATGTTTAATAAGTATTCTAAGGTTGATAGTAATCTTAGTAAACTTCCTTTTGTACCTAGTGAGTTTGAACCTAAATATAAGACTGTTCTTAATATTACTCCTAGTAAAGAGGAGATTAATGAAAATAGTAGGGCTAGATCTTCTAGACTTAGGGTTATTGAAAGAATAAAGGAATGATATAAATGAAGAAGAAGAAAAAGAAGGGCTTAACTAAAATAGAGAAGTTTTTATATAAAAGTTCTATGGCTATTATTTTGTTTCTTTTAGTGGGGATTGTATTTACTAGTGCTTCGGTATCTAAGATGAATATTGAACTTCAGGAAATGAATAAGACTGTAGAGAGTCAAGAGGATACTAATGAGAGTCTTGCTATGAAAATAAATGAAATGGCTTCTTTAGAGAATATTCAAACTATGAGTAGAAACTTGGGACTTGCTTATAATGATGAGAATATTAAGACGATAGAATAAGGTGATTATTATGAAAAAAGGTAAAGTTAATAATGATAGGTTTAAGGTTAGTAAGCATGTTATTATTGTTACCTTTTTTTTGTTTTTGGTACTTATTGTTAGGCTTTGTTATTTATGTGTAGTGGATTATAAGGTTGGTGATTCTACTATTAGTATGTTTATTAAGAATAGGAATACTAAAGAAGAGGTTCTTATGCCTAAGAGAGGTACTATATATGATACTAATGGTAATGTTTTGGCTAATGATGTTATTAGTTATACTTTAGTGGCTTATTTATCTGATAAAAGGGTTAATTCTAATGGGGATATTGATTATGTTAGTGATATTGATGATACTAGTGATAAGCTTGCTAGTGTACTTGGAGTAGAATCTTCTAGTATTAAAGAGATTCTTACTAATGGTAAGAATAATAATAAGTATCAGGTTGAATTTGGTAGTTTTGGTAAGGGACTTAGTGAACTTGCTAAAGAGGATATTGATAAGCTTAATCTTCCTGGTATTGGGTTTACTAAGGATATTAAGAGGTATTATCAGAATGGTAATTTTGCTTCTTATTTGATTGGATATACTGTTACTAAGGAAGATGATGATGGTAATAAGTGGATAACTGGTGAGATGGGACTTGAGGAGTATTATAATAAAGAATTATCTGGTAAGAGTGGTTATATTACTTATGAAAAGGATAAGTATGGGTATAAGATTGCTAATGGTCGTGAATATGTTGAACCTGCTACGGATGGTAATGATATTTATCTTACTATTGATAATAATATTCAGTTATTTGTAGAAAATGCTGTTCGTTCTTCGGAAGAGAATAGTGAGGCTGAATGGACTTTGATGATAGTAGCGGATGCTAAAAGTGGGGCTATTTTGGGTTATTCTTCTGCTCCTAGTTTTGATCCTAATATTAGGAATATTACTTCTTATTTGGATCCTATTGTTAATCAGGCTTATGAACCCGGATCGACGATGAAGATATTTAGTTATATGTGTGCTGTTGATTCTGGTAATTATGATGGTAATACTACTTATACTTCTGGTAGTAAGTCTTATACTAGTGAAGCTGATGGTAGTACTGTTACTATTTCTGACTGGAAGAAAGAGGGATGGGGGACTCTTACGTATGATCAGGGTTTTGCTTTATCTTCTAATATCGCTGTTGCTAATATTGTTGAGAGTGTTATTACTAAAGAGGATTTGAAGAGTTGTTATGCTAAATATGGTTTTGGGAAGGCTACTGGTTTTTCTTTGAAGAGAGAAGACAAAGGTAATATTGATTATAAATATCAGATAGAGGCTGCTACGGCGGGATATGGTCAGGGTATTACTACTACTCCTATGCAACATATTCAGGCTCTTACAGCTATTGCTAATGATGGAGTTATGCTTAGACCTTATGTAGTTGATAAGATTACTCTTTCTAATAGTAAGAAGAGTATTTATACTGGTAAGAGAATGGTAGTTGGTACTGTTGCTAGTAGTGATACTATATCTAAGATGAAAGAACTTATGAAGAGTGTTATTACTGGAGATGAGACTAATTCTACTGGTTATGCTTATTATATGGATGGTTATGATTTGATTGGTAAGACTGGTACTGCTCAAATATATGATTATACTAAGGGTAGTTATATGAAGGGTAGTAGTGATTATATTTATTCTTTCTCTGGTATGTTTCCTGGAGATAATCCGGAAATTATTATATATGCTGCTGTTAAACTTCCTAAGGATACTACTAATTATATTGCTCCTATGGTAAAGGAAGTAGAGAAGAATATTACTAAATATTTGAATATTGAGAATTCTTCTAAGAAGAAGGATAGTTATGAAATTAAATCTTATTTGAATAAGAATACTAAGGAAGTTGAGAGTGAACTTAAGGCTAATAATCTTAGAGTATTGGTTTTAGGGGATGGGGATAAGATTATTGATGGGTATCCTAGTAGTAATAGTAAGTTATATGATAATGATTTGGTTATTCTTAAGACTAATAGTTTTGATAATAAGAAGATGGTTGATTTGGTTGGTTATTCTTATAAAGAAGCTAATAATATTCTTAAACTTATGGATGTTAATTATTCTATTGAGGGGAATGGTTATGTTTATGAACAGAGTGTTAATGCTGGAGATGATATTGGCAATGATGAAATTATTGTTAAACTTAAAGAGAAATGGTGATGATATTTGTTATGGAAGATGATACTAATTTTATATCTAAAGTATTATATACAATACTTATTATTCTTATTTGTGTTATTCTTGGTATATATGTTGCTAAATGTATAATTGGATAATTTACTTGTTTTGGTGAGGCTAATTATACTAATGGGTATTTGACTAAGAAGTTATAAAAAAAACACATGGGTATGTGTTTTAACCTAAGGCTATATCTAATATCATCATGATTGTGAAGCCTATTATTGTGAAGAGAGACATTAGGTCTTTCTTTTTGTTTGTTTGGGATTCTGGTATTAGTTCTTCTACTACGACATAGATCATTGCGCCTGCGGCGAATGATAGTAGAAATGGTAATAGGATTCTTATTTTTAATACTAAGAGTGCTCCTAATACTCCTGATATTGGTTCTACTAAACCACTTAATTGTCCATAAAAGAAGGCTTTTTTTCTACTCATTCCTTCTCGTCTTAATGGGACTGATACTGCTGTTCCTTCTGGGAAGTTTTGGATTCCTATGCCTAATGCTATTAGCATGGCTGATGTTAATGTTGCACCTTCTAAGGAATAGGCGGTGGAACCAAAGGCTACGCCTACGGCTAAACCTTCTGGGATATTATGTAATGTTATGGAAAATATTAGCATTAGACATCTTTTGAAACTATTTCTTTCTTTTTCTTCTTTTTTATTTTTGCTTATTTTTTTATCGAAGTGATTAAATAGTTTATCTCCTATAAATAATAGTAATCCTCCGGATATAAATCCTATAAAGGTTATTAACCATGGTATCATTTTTAGATTTATGGCCATTTCTGTAGCGGGATTTAAGAGAGAGAAGAATGATGCTGCTATCATTACTCCGGCAGCTATGGCTAACATGGCATCCATTATGTTTTTTTTGACGTTTTTGAAGAAGAAGACTAAAGAGGCTCCTAATAGGGTTACACTATAAGTAAATATTGTAGCTAATAGAGCTAATAATATGGGGCTTAAGTCTTTTAAGTTATTTATCATGTTATCTACCTCATTATTAGGTTATGTTATTATTTATATGGTGTATGGGCTAATAACTAAAAGAAGAGATTATCTAGGTAATCTCTTTATGTAAACAGTAGTTTTATTACTACTGTATTATTATTGTATTCGTTTTTTTGTTTTTTATACTTTTTTTGATAAATATTGTTATGGATATTATGGTATGTATTATTAATGGTATTATTAGTATATATGGATATATGCTATCTAGGTAGTGATTGAAGTTGGTATTGTTTTTAAATATTTTGGTTGATATTAATATTATGATTATTATTAGTATTAGATTTAAAAGGGGATTGTTTTTTTTATTTATGTTTTCTTTTATGTTATATATGTATATGGTTAATGATATAAATGAACTTAGTATCCATTGTAATGATAAGAAGTTTTCTATTCTATCTATGAAACCGAATATTGATATTTTTTTTAGGGTTATATATACTGGATATTGATATATTTTTATTAGATATCTTCCTAGACATGAACTTGATATTATACATATAAGGAATATTGTTATACTTACTATTATATATGTTATTAGGAGGTATTTTGTTGTTTTTTTGTTGTTTTCTATTATACTTTTTGGAATTATTAGGAAGCTATATGCTGGAGAGGTTAATAATAGGGTATATACTAAGGCTGCTAAAAAGGGGGGCTTGATGCCATTTTCTAATATTGGTTTTAGGTTATCGAGTTTTATTTCTGGGATTATTCCTATTATTCCTAGAATTAGTAAGGATAGTATTATTATTGTATATATTATACTTATTTTGGATATGGTTGTTATTCCTTTGTTTACTGTGTGATAGACTGTTATTCCTAATATTAGTGTTACTAAGGTTATTGATGTATTTGTTAGGTATTGGGATATGATGAAATTACTGGTATTGAATAGCATTGTTAGTGTTAATATTATATATATTATGGTTAGGATAATATTTATTATTGTTCCTAATGTTTTTCCGTATATTATTTTTGTTTTTATATGTATTGGTTTATCTATTTCGTAATTGAATATATATATTAGTATTAGTATAGGTATTATACCTATAATTGTACCTATTATTATACTTATATAGGCGTCTATGCCTGTTATTTTTATGGTTATATATGGGGCTATTCCTAAACTACAGGAGAATAATTGGAGGAATAGAATACTTGATATGTCTAGATTATTTATTTTTTCTTTCATATTCTATTCCTCCTAGGGTATTGCCTTTTTCATATAATTTTATATTTGATTTTATTTCTAGTTTTATATTTGGGTATATATCTTCATACCAGTTATTACATTTTTCTTTAAAATATTTATGGTCTGTATGATAGTATAATTGTCTGAAACCAAAGATATCGGTATTATAGTTTTCTTTGATGTTATTAAATGTATTTATTATTTCTTTTTCTAATTCTTTATTGAAGTGTTGGTTTAGTTTTTCTACTTCTTTTTTATTTTTTATGTCTATATTTGTTTGTACTTCTTTTGTTTTGGAATATCCTGATAGTTCTATTTTTATTTTGTTATTTTTTATGTCTACTTCTTTTTTTGTTTTTATTTGATTTGGTTCGAATACGACATAGCCGTTTTTATATGGATATTTTAGGATTGTTTCTTTTATATTTCCATTTATTATATTTTGTATTTTTGATTCTTCTATAGATAGATATCCTAGTATTTTATTGTCTTTTGTAATAGCGGTTGTTCCTATTTTTACGATGGCTTTTGGGCTTGATGTTGTTATGTTTTCTTTTTCGTCTCCTATTTCTTCATTGCCATATAATGTCATTGATGGTAGTGTTACTTCTAAATAGGGATCTATATACATATTTAGTAATTCGTTTATTGTTACTTCGTATGTTAATCCTAGTAATTGGCTTTGTAATTCTAATGATTCTAGGATATTTGATGATGAGAAGTTTGTTAAGAGTGTTTGTAAGGATATTCCTTTGATACTTTTATCTGTTTTGGCTATTATTATTTTTATTTCGGTTCTTGTTTCGGGATCTCTTGTGAAGTATTCTAAGAATTCTTTTAGATGGTTATTTACTATTTCTTCACTTAATACGATTATTTCTAAATGTGATGCGTATAGTTGTCTTGGGGATTCTAATACGATATTACGAAAAGCTTCTTGAAGTGATGGGGCACTATTTTTGAAGGTGATGAATGGTGAGTTATTAGCGCTTGAGGCGTCTTGTTGTTTGATTGGGTTTATTACTTCTGCTATTATGTTATAGTTGTTATTTTGATAGTCGATACTAACAGCGGTTGTTATTCCTAATTTGTTTAGTTCCCTATAGTTACAGCCGGTTAGTAGGGGGAGTAATATAATTAAATATTTAATTTTTTTCATTTTTGACCTCTCTTATGATATTTTTTGTTAGATATTTATCTCTTTTGTTTCTTTTTGATAATGGGAATTTTATGATACTGTTTTTTATTTCTTCGGATAATGGGGTGAATGGTAACATATATGATTTACCAAATGTATTTATGCTACATATATTTGTTGTAAATATTATGAATACCATAAATATTCCAAATATTCCTATGGTTGTACCTCCTATCATGAATAGTAATCGATACCATTTTATGGCGTTTGTTAATTCTGGTTCGGTTATGATTAATGCACTTATAGCGGTTATGGCTACTACTATTATCATAATTGGGGAGACTATTCCGGCATTTACGGCAGCTTCTCCTAATATTAATGCTCCTACTATGGATAGGGCTGAATTGGATATGTTTGGGATTCGGTAGTCACTTTCTCTTAGTATTTCAAATGATACGAACATTAGTAGGGCTTCAAAAAAGGCGGGAAATGGTACGGTACTTCTTTGGGAGGCGAAACTTGTTAGTAGTTCTAATGGTATCATTTCTTGATTGAAGGTTGTTAGGGCTATATATACTCCTGGAGTTAATATTGTTATAAAGAATGCTAGATATCTTAGTATTCTTGTTAGGGTGTTATTTATGTATTTGGAATCTTTATCATCTTGTGATAGAAAGAAATCGTTTAGAAAAGCAGGCATTATTATGGCAAATGGGTTATTGTCTACTAGTAATACTGTTTTGCCTTTTAATAGGGAATTTACTACTTTGTCTGGTCTTTCTGTTGTTATGGTGGTTGGGAATATTGTTTTTGTTTCGTCTTCTATTAGATATTTTAGTGTTCCTGAATCTATTACACTATCTATTTCGATGTTATTTAATTTTTTTATTATGTTGTTTTTTATGGTTGTATCTGTTATACCATCTATGGTAAGGATACTTATTTTGTTTTTGGAATATTTTCCTAATTCTATATCGTAATTCCATAATTTATTTGATTTTATTCTTCTTTTTATTAATCCCATATTGGTTTCTATGTTTTCGGTAAATGAATCCATTGGTCCACGGATTGTTGTTTCGGTCATTGGTTTTTCTATACTTCTGGTTAGATTTTTTTTTACTTCTAGGGCTAATGAATAATCATTTTCTATTAGTAATATGGCAAAGCCATTATTTAGATATTTATTTATATCTTTATAGTTTTTTATTTCTTTTATTTTGATGTTTGTTATGTTATTTTTTATTACATCATATAGTAAGTCTTGATTATTATATATTCTTTCTATATAGTCTAAACTTTTATAGAGAAAATTAGACATTTTGTTTTGATCGGTTAGGGATTCGTTATAGATTATATTTATTTTGGTGTTATTTATATATTTTTCTCTATATATTATATATGAACTATTATTAGTTTCTTCTTTTAATTTATTTATTATTTTATTATTCATATTAGCACCTCGTTATTATTATGATATTTATGATTGGTTTTAATACTATTTTTGGTAATAAAAATGGTAATCTAGTGTTAAATTACTTTATATTAATTGACAAAAAATATAAAAAAAATTATAATTATAATAGAGGTGGTTTGTGTGAACTATACAAATAGAGAAGTAGTTAGAAGATTAAAACAATATGATATGTTTTTAAGTAGTTTAAATTTAACTACAGATAGTCTACAGAAAGAAAGAATATGTGATCAATTAGATAAGATAGAGAAACAGATATTACTTGATACTAATACGGAGTATGAAGAGGAATATATTGCTTTGTCTAGTAAGGAATCTAAATTATTAGATGAAGAGAAGGATAGGTTAAGAGATCTTATTTCTTTAATAGAGGGTAGACGTGAATATTTGAATCAAAGAAAAGAAAGACATAGGGATATAACTGGTTCTCTTGTTGAACTTACTACTTTTCTTGGTGAAGATAAACTTACCTTTTATAAAAGAAAATTAAAGATTATTGAAAAATATGAGGATAATAAGGCTTTAAAGGAGTCTCTTATTAGTGATATGAAGAGTCTTGATATTAAGATTAGTGAGGCTTCTCGTAATGTTAAGGCTAATATGCGTTTAAATGATATGCTTGAGAGTAAGATGATTGCATTGGTTAGTAAATCTCTTGATAAGCTTAATCTTTATAATTTGATGGATAAGAAGGATGATATTTTTAATAAATATAGTTCGCTTTCTTATGCTAAGGATATGGCTAAAGATAATCTAGATAGTTCTATAGAACTAAAAGATGATGATATGAAGCTTGAATGTGAAAAGATGCTATCAGATATTACTAAAGAATATGATGTATATGATAAAGAAGTTAATATTATTAAATTGATTGAGATATATGATAAGCCTACTAGTGGATATGAAGAGTTACTTAAGAAGAGAGAAGATATTAATGATATTCTTAGAAATATTTCTGGTACTGAGCTTTATAATCTTATTAATGATGAATTATCTAAGGGATATAATACTATTAAATTAGAAAAACAAGATATTAAGAATTATGATGATCTTAGAAGTGAGAGAGAAAAGAAGAATAAACGTCTTTATGAAATAGATGAAGAAAATAACTCTAAAGAATTTAAAGAATTACTTGAGGATTTGATTAAGAGTGAGAATAAGTTTAGAGAAGAAAGAATTAGACTTGCTAGAAATCAAGAGAGTAAGGAAAGGGAAAAGAAATTACAAGAGGAACAAAAGATAGAGGCTTCTAGGGTTAGAAGACAAAAGCTTATTGAAGAGGCTAGACTTAAAGAACAATTAGAGAGAACGGAAAAATTAAAGGAATTACAAAAGAAGACGGTTATTAATCCTAAGAAAGAGGAACTATTTGAAAAGGTACAAGAAGAACTTGAGGAGAAAGTAAAGAAAGAGCAGGCTAATTTTATTAAGGATGAAAAGATAAAGAATCCTTTAGAGAATAAATCTTTGGATGATATGCTTAAATATGAAGATACTTTTGATACTAATGAGTTATTTGAAAATACTAAGATTGTTCCTAATAAGGTTAATAATGATATGGAATCTTCTTTATTTAAGGAGGCTTCAGAAGCTCCTATGAATGAGAAAGAAGATAAGAAAGAGGATACTCCTATATGGGAACCTATTGATATTCCTACTGATAATAGTAAAGCAGATGATTTGTTTAAAGATGTTAATGAGAATGTTTCTTTAGAGGTTCCTGCTGAAAAAGAAGAAGTAAAGAAAGAGATTCCAAAAGAAGAAATAGAAAAGAAAGATAATAGTACTTCTATATTTCCTGAATCTCCTATGAAAGATAAAACTAAAGATAATTCTATTTATGATATTTTAGAAAATAATCAAAATATTATTTGGAAGACTACAGAAAGTAAAAAGTCTTTGAATGAAATACCTGTTATTGAAAATAAGAATAAAAATAGTTCTGGATTTCCAGAATTAGGTAGTAAGGAAGGTGAGGTATTATGGAAGGAAACTCTTTAAATTCTTTTGAAAATCTTTGTAAGATTTTTGAAACTAGAATAAAACTTGATAAAGAGAAGAATATTGAAACACCACCTGATGTACTTATTAATTATGAAAAGTATTCTAAGAAGATAGATTCTATCTATAATAGTAAGTTTGAAAAAGAAATTAAACCTTTGATTGTTCCTGCTGTTACTATTGAGAAAGAAGAGGAAAGACTTGGTAAGCTTATTAGTTTACTTAAGAGTAGATTAGAGAAGAGAGAAGAGTTAGAAAATAGGTTTTATTTAACTACTGGTAGATATATCAAGGGATTACAACTTGTTGTATCTGAAAGTGAGTTTGAAGATAAGAAGAATAGATTGGAAACTATTACTAAATATTTAGATACTCGTAATGAGATTAATACGGTTAATGAATCTATTTCTGAACTTAAGGATAAACTTAGTGATGAAGTGGCTAAACAAGATGAGTATATTAAAAAGAATAAGATCATGGAGGATGAACTATATAATACTTTTAAAGATGTTATTAGTAATGATGATTATTTGAGTAAATTAAATGAAGATGATATTGATACTGAGATTGCTATGGTTATTGATAAAGTAAAAGATAATAAGGAAACTTTAGATGTAACTAAAGATAGTGTTAATAGTTTGATGATAAGTGGAGATAATGATGATTATGCTTCTTATATTGAAGATGCTGAAAGAAGTTATTTTACTTGGAAGAATAGGGAGCTTTTGTTAAAGGTATATTCTCTTGTTGTTAAATTTGAAGATAATTATAATGATTTATTTGAAAAAAGGGATAAGATAAATAAGATAATAAGAAATAGAAGAAGTATTAAAGATAATTTGACTATTGAAGTTACTGATAATTTTAGTTCTTTTGAAGATGTTTTAAAAGAACAATTAGATGTACTTAAGAATGAGAAAGAAGTTTTAGAGAATGTATCTAATTATACTAATAGAATTAGTTTTAAAGAGGAAAGATTAAGTGAATTAGAAGAAGCTAATAATTCTGTAGAAATTCTTTCGATATTAAGAGAATATGGATTAATTGATACTTATGATAATAAAGAGGAATTAGAAGAAGTTCCATTGGAAACTCCTGAATTAGAAGAAGAAGATGCTAAAGAAGAAGAAGAAATCTTTGTTAAAGAAATTAATCCTTATCGTATAGTTGATGTTATTGATTATCCTAAATCTTTAAATATTGGTTTAGCTAGACTTAAGGGTGAAAGTGTTAGAGAGAAGGTTAATAAGAAGTTAAATCCTACTATTAAGGCTCCTACTTTTGATGATATTACTAATGAAATAGATAATAGTAAAGAAGAAGATAAGGTTATTGATACTTCTAATAATGATTTAGTGGATGATAAGAAATTAGATAATGAAGGTGTTAAGGAAGATATTGTTACTCCTACTTGGGATATTCCTAAGAAAGAAGAGGTTGTTACTCCTACTTGGGATGTTCCTAAGAAAGAGGATATTATTAAAAAGGATGATACTGATATTAAGGTAATTAATGATGATAATATTCCTGTATGGGGTAGTAATATTAATACAAATATTAATACAAATATTAATACAGTAGAAGAAGTTAATACTTCTAATGGTAGTGTTCCTATATGGAATAATACTTTAGATAATAATAGTAATTCTACTGATACAAAGATTCTTGATAATAAGGAAGATAATGCTTTCTGGGTACCTGTATCTGATTCTAAATTGGATGCTAATGTTTTTCCTAGTATTGATATTCCTGTAAATAATGGATTTAATGGTACAAAGGATAATTTTGGGTTCCCGGATATTAATAATTAGAGGTGATATGATGAAAGTTGATGTTAACAAGGTAATTATACTTGAAAATAAGGAAGAGTATGTAGTACTTGATAAGGTTAATTGTGAAGATATAGATTATTATTATATAGCTAAAATTAATGATACTAAAACTGATATTGAAAATAATTATAAACTTGTTAGAATTACTACTAATAATGATGGTGATAGTATTATAGAGGAAGTTACTGGAGAAGATAGTTTAAGAAAAATATTGCCTTTATTTGATAAGACTATTTAAAAAAAATTAACAAATGTTAATTTTTTTTTTATAATTATTCGACTTTTTTTGATAAAAATCGAATAATTATTGATTTAATTGTAAATATATGGTATCATTTAGTTATAAGGTAGGAAAAGGAGATGAATCTTATGAATAAATTTATATATTATCATGGTTTTATCTCTTATAATAAAAAAATAATATAATATTTAAACTATAAAGACAATGGGTGGTTTTTATAGTTTTTATTGTAGGGAGATTTAATATGTATAAGAAAGTTTTGTTATTTTTTATATTATTATTAATACCTATATTTACTTATGCTAGTTCTATATCTATGAGTTGTAATGATGATGTGGTTAGTAATGGTAATATTACTTGCAATATAAGTGGTAATTCTAGTAATATTGTTACTGCTATAAGTATAATGGTTAAGGTAGGTAATAATATATCTTTTGCTAAGTTTGAGCCTTCATCGATATGGCAGGGTGATGGTGATAATGGTGATATTGAGTTATATACTGCTATGGATATATTGGGTAATTTTGATATTGGGAAATTGGTTTTAAATGTTGATTCTATTGATAGTGGGTATGATACTAATATTATATTGGATTCTATATCTTATTTTGATGATAGGGGTAAAGAGACAAAGATAAATAATTATACTAAGAAGATAAGGATTGCTTCTACTAATAATGATTTAAGTAGTTTGGATATTAGTCCTGGTCCACTTAGTCCTACGTTTGATAGTAAGATAACTAACTATAGTACTACTTTGAATTCTAAAACTGTTAAAATTACTGCTACTACGGCTGATAGAAATGCTAAGTTATCTGGAGATATTGGTACTAGGAATTTAAATATTGGTAATAATACTTTTAAAATTAATGTAGTAAGTGAATCTGGATCTAGTAAGACATATGTTATTAATATTAATAGATTATCTAATGATAATAATAATAACAATAATAATAACAATAATAATAACAATAATAACAATAATAGTTCTAATACTAATACTAACAATAATAAAGAAGTAAATAATAATAATGTTAATTATAATAAAAGTAATAATTCTAATTTAAAAAATATTATATTAACTAATAATAATTTTAATTTTATTAAAGATATAACAGAATATGATATAAATGTATTATATGATATTGATAATTTAGATATTGAAGCTATACCTGAAGATACTAAGGCTAAAGTAGAAATAACTGGTAATAAGGATTTAAAAGTAGGATTAAATAAAATAAGTATATTAGTTACTGCTGAAGATGGTACTACTAAAGAATATATTATTAACGTTACTAGAAAAGAAGATGGATATAAGTTATCTAATAATAATAATATTAGAAATATTATTATAGATAATTATAGTATTAAATTTAATAAGAAAATAACTGATTATAAATTAAGAATAAAGAAAGAAAAGAAATTAGATATTAAAGTATTTCTTGAAGATGATAAATCTACTTATAAAGTAATAGGTAATAGTGATTTAAAAAATAATAGTATTATTAAAATAGTTATAACTGCTGAAGATAATAGTACTAAGATATATAAAATAAATATAGTTAAGAATGATACTACTATTAAGATAATATTTATATCAATAATAACTATTTTAATAATAATAAATATATTAAGAATTATTTTAAGGAGAAAAAGAGATGGAAAAGATAAAGAAGATATTTAATCAAAAAACTAGGAATATATTATCTATTATAATAATTATATTAGGAGTAGCTTTCTTAATAAATTATATATTTTATACTCCATCATATATAAATGCTTATATAGCCACTAATATATATAAAGAACCCGCTAATAAATATTTTGATGATGATAAATTTTATAAATGTGTAGTAGATGCTTATAATAAAGAGAATAAAGCATCTATTCCATATACACAGAGTTTATCTGATAGTCAATTAGGTAGTATAAAAAAAGTCATAGTAAGCGATTATGCTGAAGTTAAAAGTGCTAAAGGAGTTGAAAAACTAACTGCATTGACTGTGTTGTATGTAGAAAACAATAAATTAACTACAATAGATGTAAGTAATAATACTGCATTGACTGGTTTGAATGTAGAACGGAATCAATTAACTACATTAGATGTAAGTAAGAATACTGCATTGACTTATTTGTCTGTATTTAGTAATCAATTAACTACATTAGATGTAAGTAATAATACTGCATTGACTGAGTTGCGGGTAGATTATAATCAATTAACTACATTAGATGTAGGTAAAAATACTAAATTGACTGAATTGAATGTAGATAATAATCAATTAACTACAATAGATGTAAGTAATAATACTGCATTGACTGAGTTGGGTGTATGGGGTAATAAATTAACTACAATAGATGTAAGTAATAATACTGCATTGACTTATTTGGCTGCAGGTGGAAATCGATTAACTACAATAGATGTAAGTAATAATACTGCATTGACTTATTTGAATGTAGGTGCTAGTCAATTAACTACAATAGATGTAAGTAATAATACTGCATTGACTAATTTGAATGCAAGTGGTAATCAATTAACTACATTAGATGTAAGTAATAATACTAAATTGATTAGATTGGATGTAGGATCTAATCAATTAACTACAATAGATGTAAGTAATAATACTGCATTGACTGATTTGGAGGTAAATTATAATCAATTAACTACATTAGATGTAAGTAAGAATACTGCATTGACTAATTTGAATGCAAGTGATAATCAATTGACTACATTAGATGTAAGTAAGAATACTGCATTGACTGATTTGGAGGTAAATTATAATCAATTAACTACATTAGATG
>OJMG01001708.1_pt1 | contig 19931 bp, 24 predicted proteins | sample 1597141 | NCBI WGS metagenome assembly OJMG01 (sample SAMEA2452119, study PRJEB22498) | human gut metagenome | biome: human feces; feature: human gut; material: feces | place: Australia | collected 2012 | reverse complement strand
AGATGATTGTCTATCCCGATGTATTTTCTTTTCAATTTAATAGCGGCTATACCAGTAGTCCCACTTCCATTGAACGGATCCAGAATCAAGTCCCCTTCATTTGTTGAAGCAAGTATTATTCTTTCCAACAATGCTTCGGGTTTTTGAGCAGGATGCTTGCCAAACTCCTTTTCTATTTTGGAAGGAAGACTGATTGTCCACACATCCTTCATCTGCTTTCCATCGTTAATTTCCTTCATCAAAGAATAATTGAATATATGCTTACCTTTTTTCTTCGGCGTTAGCTGTTTCCTAGCCCAAAGGATAGTCTCAGTGCTATTGGTAAAGCATCTACAGGCAAGGTTAGGAGCGGGATTGGGCTTTACCCAAGTAATGTTGTTTATAAGAGAAAAGCCTTCGAGCTCGAGAGCAACTCCGATGCTATAAATATTATGGAATGTTCCACTTATCCATATGGTTCCATCGTCTTTTAGCACTTTTCTGCAGAGCCTTATCCATTTTCTGTTGTATTTGATCTTCTCTTCTATAGTAAGTGTCGTATCCCAATCGCCTTTATCGACGCACACCTGTTTCCCAGAATGACAGCTTACCCCACCGCTAGAAAGGAAATACGGAGGGTCGGCGAATATCATGTCGACGGATTTCTCTTTGATTTCTTTTAATAACTGAAAAGAATTGCCATGTAGCAATTTGAGTTCATCAGTTTTGCAAATCGCATTCATCTTCATTTGACGTTCCTTGATAACTAAATATAATTGCCTCTATTTCATCTATATTTTCTTTGCCTGTGATATAACCAGATTTCTCGATACATAAATCGAATTTTTCAATTTCGTTAATCAATTGTCTAACCGATTTTTCTTCTTCTTTAATATTTAGTAATTGCTCGTTTCCCAGTTTGCCAGTGTGAGCAATTGCGCCTCTTTTAATCCCATAAGAATCGAGTAAAGATAGTAAATCATCACCGATTGCATCCTTAGAAAGGCCTAACATCCAAAATAATTCAGAAACATTTTTTGCTTTGATGCCGTTGTTTTCTTTCACCAAAGCAATATACCTTGTAAAAAAGCCTTTTACTCGTGTCTTAAAATCAATATCTGAATCTTTATTTTTGTAGCCTTTTATAACATATAAATTGGTTGAAGCGAGTGATAATAGAGGCAAGGTAGGATTTTTATGTATATCAAATTCAAAAAATGAATCTTTTGCAATCATAACAGAAAGAATTTCAAAATACTTTTCAAGTTCAGCATGAACCAATAAAACATAAGCTTTTGCAGTTATTTGGTATTTTTCAATATTATTAAAAATCTCTTCATCATCCAGTTGATTTATGCCTAATCCCTCTTCGATTTGTTTAATACCTAATTTTAATTTTTCATACACTCTTGTCATTTGATTCACCATTTTGATATTTATTCATGTAATCTTCAAATAATTTAAATCTTCGTAATGTTTTCTCTTGAGAAGAAGTAACCGGTTTAAACGCTTCACTAAAATCTTTATTTTTAAACATTTCTTCAAAATATTTCTTATAAGGTTTGATTTCGTTGTTAGATAAAACAATATTTCTGTGTTTATCAACGGAGAACCACCAACATAATAAATCAAAAACCAACCTATTAAATTTTAAATATCTATTCTCTTCAGGCGAGTATATTTTAAAAGCATCATCTCCCAAAATTTTATATACAAAATCGACTGCTAAATTAAACTCAGTAAGGTCTTCTTTCACTTCCCTCTCTAAATTTTTCCAATTTTTATTAATCTCTTTATATGTATAATCAAGCAAGGCACCTACAGTTGAATTATATGTTTTCCAATAGTATTTAAACGCATAGTATCGGCAAAGCAACTCTGCATCTTTCATCCTAGAATCACATTTATCAGCAGGGAATTTTAATATCTTCTTAATGTTTTTATTGACAAGAGACTCTAGATTAATGAATTTAGAAAATTCACCAGGAAATAATGTGTGTCGCAGTTCTTGAGTTGACAACTGAACACTCCCAGAATTCAATCGTGCAAAAATAAAATACAATAACTTTTCGTTGTAGTTTCTAACAATTGAAGCTTTAAAAGTATAAGTTTGGAAAGATGATAACATTTCAATTTTTGAGACATCTTCTAACAAACGTTTATATGTATAGCCATTTAGTTCTTTTAAAACTTCAAGTCCCGTTAATTTGAAACCGATATTATCTTTTTCAGGACAAATGAACTCTACAATTGTTTTAAGTCTCTGTTTCCCGTCGATTATAATAAATTCATTTTTTTCTCTATTATCAGCAAGAAGTATCGATGGAATTGGAATGTTGAGCATTAAAGATTCAATAAATTTAGATTTTCTTTTTGTATCCCACACATATCTTCTTTGAAAATCAGGATTAAAAACAAATTTCCCCTTCTTATAATATTGTTCTACCATTTCAGCGTTTAAGTCTAAGCTAAATGATGATGTATCCTTGAAAGAATCTAAATCTAATGTTCCGATTTCTTCCTCTTCTTCACACTCAAAATCTTCTTCACTTGCAATTTCTTCGGTCAAAATGTTTTCCATTTCCATTATTTTTTCCTCCTATATTTCAATAATTGGTGATGATGACTTCCTCTACGTCGCCTCTTCCATCGGCTTTGGAATTAATCATCCTCTTGGCGTTCACAACATGTATATTAAAATCCTTGTAAAGTTCATTTATGAAAGCTGTATTGTGATTTGATAGCATTACCAAAACGGCTTTATCGCTTAACTTCTTATAAAGCCTTGCAAGTCTTATCTGCTCATCCTTTCCAAAGTCATTTTTGGCATATGAGGTGAACGAATTCTTGTTTTTTATAACATCATATGGCGGGTCGAAATAAACAAAATCTCCTGCCTTTGCGTTCTTCACCGCATCCTCGAAATCACAGTTCAATATCGTTATATCGTTGTTTCTAAAAAATTCTCTCAAGGAATCAAAATTCTCTTCATCAAAGGTTACGACCTTCTTCTTCCTTCCAGATGGAACATTGAAAAAGCCTTTGGAATTAACTCTATATAAACCATTGAAGCATGATTTGTTTAGATAAATCATCCTCGCCGCACGAACATAGATTGGCAAACTGAGAAATCCTTCTTCTTTATCCATCGATCTAATTTGGTAATAGTACTCTTCAGAATGGTTGGCTTCGTGTTTTTTTAGTTCGCTTTTTAATGATTCAAATAATTCATCGTTTTGAAAACATTTATATGCACATACAAGTTCAGAATTAAAATCATTTATAGTTGCTTTTTTAGGAGATATATTCAAAAAGAAAGAGCCGCCTCCTATGAAAGGCTCAAAGTAATTATTGTATGTTTTTGGCATATAGGCATGGAGCCTATCCAAAAGTTGTGTTTTTCCTCCTGCCCATTTGACGAAAGGCCTAAGGGTTTTTGTCTCTTCCAACAATAAAGATGTTTTTATTTGAAGAGCTTGGCTAAGTCTTTCAATTGTCTCAAGCGTAACATTGACCTTGCCCTGCTCAATTTTGGTAATCTGAGGGCGATCCATTCCGCAATAAAACGCCAATTCGTCTTGCGACAAACCTTGCTGAAGTCTTAGTTCTCTTACCTTGTTTCCTAATACTTGTTGGAGCATATTTAACACCTCTTAAATATTTTAACATTTAGGTGTGTTAAACTCCACAAAATAAATCATTTTTGACTTCGTTTATTAATGGAAAAATTAATAAATTGATGTTTACTCACTATAATGATTAAGTTTTAAGCTAATCCTGCCATAAATTAATTATCATTTTGTCGATATTGTGTCCATAAGACTCTGGAAAAAACAACTTATTATATTTTCTCTTGCATAATTAAAGAAAATCATTGCATCGCTTTTTTATTGTAGTGAATTTCACCATAATTGATTAATTTTAACAAAAAAGCACCTTAACCTTTAATTAGAGGACTTGGGGAATTTTTAAATAGTTAATTGATAACCATTTAAATCAAATCTAGTGATGCTAAAAAAATAACCCCGCCAGATTTCTCTAGCAGGGCGTGAATTAAATTCTTTTGCTTAGTTTAAAATATTGAATATACTAAAAAATTAGACTTGAATTTAATAATAACAATGCACCTTTTATCTCAGCTAAGTGTGCTAAAAATAAATACTTACCTCCTAAATTATTTCCTAATACAGTGTAAGTATTTACTGCGAAATAATAAGCATCTGTATGCAAGTGCTTATGCAATCTATATTTTAACCACACCATATTAGCTTCATCATTTATGCTGTATTTATATGTTACAGTAAATAATCTTCTGGCAGTCGCACATTTTGAAGAAGTTTTAGCAATAATATGATGATGTTCTTGCTTTCCATTATCAACCCACCACATCCATATTGTCAAAATATATTCGCCAAATGCCAATAGGGCTTCCTTTTTAAATTTGTTCACAAGATTATAAAAATCATTTTTTGTTTGCGTTAATTTATTACTAATATTGTATAGGTAAGGCTTAAATGCCTTAACAACTTCTTCCATTATTTTTGTTACTAAAAAAGAGACAACAACAAGCGCAATGACGCATGCAAACACGAGAAATAATGTAGAAAAAGTCAATGTGATAGCCTCATATCCAAACTGATCTGACAGCATAATAGGATTATTGTTACAATAGGAATACAAATTATAGTTATAGTCTTTAGATCCGGTTTCCCCAACTTTTTCAAGATTATCCTGACTAATAAATCTTCGAATTTCAGGTGAATAATACCTTGAACCTAAATAATATAAATTAGATTCATAATCATAAACGTAATCCTTATATATAATCATATTAGCCATCATAACATCTTGAGAAGAACAATATTCAACAAAAGGAGTTCCCCAATCGTCATAACTATATACAACAACAGGTTCCATTTTTTTGTTAATAATTCCCCTTATAACGCCTAACGGATCCTTTACATATACGTAGATTTCTTCATTAAATGTGAAACCTAGTGCATGATTTTCATCATCATAAAAATATAATGTAACACCTTTATTATTGTCATTAGATGCCATTAAATAACCATTAAAATATTGATAATCTATGCTTCGATCGCCAACAACTCTTTTTGTCCTTATTTTATCCGCACCATATTCATATTTGCTTGACTTTCCATTTATTACTGATGACTTTAGAAGTTGCCCACCATCCCAAGCAAAATCACTCTCTTTAAAATGAACCAAATTTCCTAAATCATCATATTCGAGTTTTTCACCATTGATTGAAGTTAATTGATTCAAGTTTTTGTCATTATCATATTGATATACGATAGTATCATTATTAGCTTCTTCGGATCTAAGATTACCAGAGTTGTCGTAAATATACTGATTTAATATTCCTTCAGCAAAACTGCCAGTTAATTTCCCATAATCATCATATGAGTACTTTTTAACCAATTCTCCATTATTGGTTACAGACGTCAAATAGCCTAAATTATTAAAAGTATATCTTTCCGAATTACCAAGAATATCATCATATCCGTCATAGCCAGAAATAGAATCGCTTGTTTTAATTGTATAAATTTCTCTACCATCAAATTCAAAAAAGGATAAATTATTCGAATCATAAACTTTTGTCATTTGATGAGAGCTAGTGCTATCCTCGAAAGACAAAAGAAGAGAGTTATTTGAGAAATTTGAGATAAGTTGCAATCCAAAAGAATTGTTTTTTAAATAATCATTGGTTCTGCTTATTTTTCCATATTCATTTTCCAAAGAAGTTAAAATCCCATCGCTATCATAGTCATAATAAGTGACTTTGCCACTACCAGATTCAACTATACTTGTAGGGTATTCGTTATTATTAGTAGTAATCGAAAATTCATTAAGATTACCATATTTAACTGCGTATTTATTTGATGCTAATTGAGTTTTAACAATTTGAGTTTTATTAGCAAATTCTTGCACAACTTTATTGTTTTCGATTATCTTATTCCCAAACATGACATCGCCATTAATTTCAACTTTTTTAATAATATTCTTGTCACGAATAAAAGATATATTTTGATTGATTGTTGAAATATTGACCAGCCTATTATCATCGTCATATATCAAATTAGTATTAACCACATTCGAAGGAACTTGAGACATCTGTTTTACATCTTTTGTTCTAGACTTTTTGGTATCATTTCTAGAAGAAGATATACTAATCAAATTACCTTGTTCGTCATAAACTGCATTCGATATGGTCCTACCATTTTTGATTGAATATCCGTTTCCATTTCGTTTATAATCTAAATTCAATGAATTGACAATGTTCTCTTCAATTGGATTTTCATACGAATAATCCACATTCTTTTGCGATGAAGTAGAACTTAGAACAAGACTTACAAAGCACAGTCCAACAAAAAACAATTTTTTACTTTTCATGGTAACCTCCTTTTATTAATGTTTCTATTCCTCTTGAAATAAAATCTTGACTAAATGGGTAAGGATTAACATCTTTATTCAATTTTATAGTCTCGTCATAGCCTTTTAGAAGCTTTACATTTGTTTCTTTTTCTACAAACGTCGAATTAGAGTATTCATAAATAGTATCAGTATAAGAAAATAAATCGCAAGAAATTCTTTGATATAAATCGTCTGTTCTTTTTTTTATATAGTCTACGTAAATCCCAGACTGAGATATTTTCATTTGTCCGTTTTCTGATATATGAAATATACAAGATAATTCATAGAAAGATGTTAGTTGAAAAACAAAATCGTTTCGAATATAAAATAAAAGACTTACATTATTATCGACATGTTTAACAAGAACCAATTTATTTTTTGAAAATATATATTCGATATAAGGTGTAGATTTTGGTTTCTTAGTAGAAAGACAACTTGAAGGAGTAGAAATATTTGTACAGAAGTCAATTAAATAATTAAAATGCCCAAGACCATAATAATTTTTCTTATTCGAAGTCTTAGTAAATAAGGTTAACGTAAATTTTTGTTTGCTTATTTCGTCACGAAAATCAATAGAAGAAAATTTCTTCCAAATAGAAATCCCTTCCGTTTGCAATTTTAAATATTTATCCATTTAACTCACCTTTTTAATTATATAACATAATCACTTTCTAGACAAAGCTTTTCAATTTATGCCTTGTTTGATGTGCTTTTAAGTGTATTTATACTTGCCTCAATCTGGGTGGTAATCCAGTTATCAACATCACCAAAGTTGGTCTTGATATAGTTTTTGATATCTTCGCTTAATTGTGAAATGACGATATCTTTAGCCTTATTAAGAGCGATTAATTGCGCATCTTTTCCAAAGTTTCCCTCTTTCTTTAAAGCTTCAACATAGGTTTGAAAGACGCATTTAACTGCATCTAAAACAATGGTTGTGGCTTCAGTTATAAATTTTTCCGTTTTTTCATTATCAATCTTACTAGAAATCCATTTGATAAGTTTAGATCCTAGTAGTGTGATAAGTGGAATTACTACTGCTGTTACAACACAGCTTAAAACATTTAAAAGTATCTCATTCATGATTTGTTCCCCCTTTTATTTCATCATGTAATTCAGTAATTCTTTTATGAGCATTCTTAGTTGATTCTTCGACTTTAACTAATCTATTTGATAGCTCGGTATATCTTTCTTCTAAGTGATTTAACGACTTTTCAATTCTATCGATAGAAGATTTGATATAGCCTATTTCACTAAGCATTACTCCTTCATTTTTACCTTCATCTTTATGTTCTTGTTTATTGCTTCTTTTAAAAGCTAGATACGCAAATAAAATACTAGAGATAGTCCCTAGCACTGAGATGATGGTTAAAACAATTTCTGTACTATCCATCTTTTAATCCCTCCTTAAATTCGTATATTTCATCAAGGTATTTTTCTAGTTTTGCATTTAGTTCTTTCCTTCTATTTTCATTATTCCAATTGAGTTTATAATCTATCTCCTCATCAAAATAAGACTTAGGAATATCTAAAGAAAAGACACCTGTTTTCTTATAGTTTTCTATTTGTCCTCTCATTCTAATAACGTGATAAAACTTTTTACCAACTTGAAAATCTCCATTAAAACAAAAAGCAAAATACTCATAGAAATTTGTTAAAAAACCCTTCAGATTCTTATTAAAATCAAAGTTTTTGTACTCTTCATAAATGTTTTTATACTCTTCATTAAGTCCTATCAAAGTATCAGGAAGTCCTAAAACATCATCGATAAAACTCCTCTTATATTGAGATATAGGACTATTTGGATTTAGTCTATCTAATATCGAGTTCACGCCATAAATAAAAACATCAGTCCCGCTTATATTTGTCTTAAAGGCTCCCTTTAAATCATCAACAACAACATTGATGTCATAGTCACTCTTACCACTTATGAAAGTTCCATAACACACGCTTCCACCAAAATACATAAAAGCCATCTTAAGCCCTGGAAGAGCTGACATTATGGACTTTATAATTTGCTTTTTATCTAAGGTAGCAATTAACTTATTTCTTTTTAAAACTATCTCTTTAATCATCTATTCCATCCTCCAACCCGATAACATTTTCTTTAAGCCACTTATATCCAGCCTTAAAAACATCACCAACTAAAAAGGATTCATAATCTTCTTTAGGAATTAAGATATCGATTGTGTCGATTGGATCACATCCTTTATCTCTTGTTTCCTTAGAAATATATGAACCCACACATATAACTACTTCTTTATCTATAGCATTAAGCGATATGTTTGTTATTCGATGATAACTTGGCTTAACACCATAGCTTGAATTAAGTTCTTTTATGATCGCCATAGTAAACTCCTAACTAGATGTCGTTTCACTGCTACTAGAGGAGCTACTTGTGATGCTATTAGTATTAACGCACATTATTCCTTTTGAGCATCTTACATAAAGTTTACCTGTAGAATAATCAACAGCTAGCTCACCATTTCTTGTGAGATTAAATGTCGTAGGAACTTTAGTACCTCTTTTAACGATAATGGTCGCCATTAGTAAGTCCCTCCATCAATTGTCGAACTTGGAGTAAGGACTGCTGATTTATTGATACCTATTTCAAACTTTCTATTCTTTAAGTTATAACATTCATCATAAATAGACCTGATATAAAGACCATTATTAATAGTGTTGCTATCAAAGCTAGATGCATTTTCATCATAGATTGCTGCTCTGCTTCCAATAATCTCAGAGATATACATGTTCTCAAGTTGCTCTCTTTGAATAGCGTTAAGATGGGTGTTATCGCCTTTATGTGAATTAAATGTGCTTGTCGAAACACCACCTAACTCACTTAAAGAAATATTAACTGCTCCAGTCTTACCATTAACAGAAGTTACTTTATCAGTTGGAGTTTTTAATTCTTGCCAATTCGCTAAAGTTGAATATGGCTCACCTTTTAAAATAAATGTTTTAGATAAGTCATTTCTAATACAAATATCACCTGTTTCAGCTTGGCTAAGTTTAAGCATCTCATCTTGACTGCTTACAACAAAGGTATTTGTAATAGCAATTCTAGGAATGATGCTACTAGAAAGAAAGCCATCACTATCAACAACTGGTATTTGACCTTCACCATTTCCAACATCATATTTACTTGCAGTTCCTAAATTGAGCTCATTAATCTTGCCATTTAAAACTGAGGTTAGGTTATTAGAGTTTACAAATTCAAAGTAATCGCTAGCACTAAGTGGATTTGAACTTGAGCCTGTCTTATTGGCTTTAGCGATATATAAATTACCACCGTTTAAGTCAATTAAAGGCTCACCTTGTTTAATGGTTCCGCTTGTACCAGTTAAAGGACCACTTCCACTAGTAGTTTTTCTTCTAAGTTGTATTGTTGCCATTTAAATCTCCTCCTTAATAAAAACAATCAATTCTTTTCAAAGTATGAGTTGAACTACCTAATTCGATATAAAGATAGTCACCACTTCGTTCTATATATCCGTTATAGTTAGTTCCTAAATAGTTATAAGTAAAAGTAAGGTTAGTCGTGCCTTTAAGAGTGTTTAGCGAGACAGCGAAAATGTTACTGCAGCAAGCAAAAGTAATAAGGACTGCTGGTTTAGAAATCATCGATGAAATATTGAATTTATAAGTAGAGTCACTCTTAGTAGGAAGTGTAAAACTTTGGCATCTTAAGCCATGTTGAAGGCCACTAATTCTATTATTAAGTTCTGTTTTTGCTTCACTTACTTGAGTTAAGCAATTGTTCCTTGCAGCATTTATATTCGTTTGATTGGTCTCAATATATTTAATTACTGATTTATCTAAAGTTAGTGAAGTTGTCGTTTTTAAATAGCCAATCATAGGAAACTCAAATACACCATCGCTCTCTAATAAATTAGTTTGACTAAGGCTTGGATAATTACTTGAGGTTCCTTCTTTTAATGTAAGGCTAGCTTCGTTATTTATCGTATCTACTTTAAGAATTACATAGCCTTTCTTCGTACTATCTAAACTAACTGAGATATTAGTTCCATTTTCGATATAGATCCTTCTTCCATAAATCGAAACGAAACCATCTTTAAAAGTGATCTTTCCATTAGATGATGTGGCCTCACACTTATCCCCTAAATCAGTAAATATGCCATTGGTTTTATTTGTTAAATACCAGTTAAAGAAAGCATCGTCTTTTGCAGTATTTAAAGCTTCATCAAAAGTTAATTTTTTAAGTCCCATTAGTAAATCCCTCCATCAAAATTGGTGATTGCAGTCGATACATTGACCACTGACTTATTGTTACTAGTTCCACCATTCATCATCTTTATCTTGTCTGTAAGTGATGTTCTTTGTTCACCTAAGGTAAGGGTGCAACTAGCAAAAGTGTTTTTATATTTAATTTGAGTAAGCATAGTCGTATAGGTTCTTTTAAGAGCATAAAACTCAACAAAATAGCCAATAAAGATATTACCTAAAGGAACAAAGACATTATTTGTGACATCTAAATCAAAAGTTATTTGATGGTCATTTGAGCTTTTAATTAACTTTTCTTTGGCTTTGCTCTCTAGTTTTTCAAAGTCACTATCGCTATAAAACTCACTTTCAACATTCACATAAGGAAAGCGCCTATCATCATCTTTATTGGTAGTGATATTTCCATCAGTTAAAAGATAATATTCAACCTCTTTTTTATACTTTTCATTTTCCTCTTTAGGATAAAAGATACATTTATTAACGACGTTTTCTTCACTTTCTTTAATCTTTAAATTACTGATAGCTTTTAAATTGTGACGCAGCTTTACGATATGTGTTTCTTCTTCAATTATGATCTCGATATTTGAGAACCTTCCCCTAATAAAATTAACTTGATATTTAATGACTACTCCATAAGTTTTAGTGATTGTTTCCATCAAATCTTCAATGTTCATCAAAGTATCAGCATCATAATTAAAACTTCCTTCAATATCTGAATTAGAGGTAACAGTTAAATATCTAAGGTTCTGTTTTGAATCACTATTACTTACAAATGCCTTTTTAATAGTGTCCGCTAAAAACTTACAAACATTACCAGTAAAAGAACTTACAGGAACTTTGATATTAAATATCTCTTTAAAATCGTTAAGCTGAACTTTGCTCGTTTTATTATCATTTAAAGTGATAGCCTGAACGATGCCAATATAAGAAAGTTTCCCTTCTTTTAAAACGACGATATCGCCTACACTAGCCTTGATTTCTTCTTTGTTGACCGTGAAGTTGGATTTTTGTTTAACCACGCTATCAAGGACGATTTCAAATTCACTAGAAACATAGGCGTTATCTTTATATTTAAGTGTTATTCTATCTAAAAATATCAATTTCATATTAATTACCTAAATACCCTTCTATCATTGTGATTGAGCAGCTTGGACTTCCTTGTGTATTAGGAACAAATGTTAGTTCATAGGTTCCACGCTCTAAAAAGATGAAATTATCGCAAGAAAAATCCTGATACTCATATGCATTAATTTTTTCATTATTTTCTATTATTGTTATCTCTTGCCTACTAGGAAAGGCATCGACAACAATCGTGCAGTTATTAGATTCATAATAAATCTTGAGCTTACTTACTTCTATTCCCTCTTTTGTAACGATTACTTCAGGATTAGAAACCTCTCCTTTTATAGTGATTTTTAAAGGAGCTTTAGCATAGCCATTATTGGTAAGCGTCATTTTGCCTTTACTTGAAACGCTATATTTGTATGGATAAGTAAAAGGATAGATCTTACCTTCCTTTGAAACACTTATCGTTACTTCACTTATAACGTCCTTATACCAATATGAGAGTCTTTTAAGTTTTAGTTCGCTTGTTAAAGTTCCACCACTTATTTCGGTCTTTGACATACTTTCAACTTCGACATAAGAATACTTAGTATCGTCACTTGTGTAATAAAGTTTTAACTCATGAGAAGTCTCTAAAAACGACAAAAACCTTTTAAAACCTTGATATTTTCTTAAAAAAACTAGATTAAAGACAATATCTTGCGTAGGTAATGTTTCATCGATTTTCTTATAGATATTATCAAAGTCAAAGTAGGTGTTAGTCTTTTGAAAACCTAGACCTGTAATAGATGAAATAAGCGTCATAGAAGAATAGTCAAATCTATACTCTTCACCCAAATCATTAATAAGCCAAAGTTTCCTCATAGATAACTACCTCCAAGCGCCTCATTGATAGAGTCGACATCAAAAGTGCTAGAACTTGTATTGATAGTGACGTTATTTGTAGTTTGATTATTAACCGTGCTATTAGATGTATTTGTTTCGTTACTTGAGCTAGGAGTAAACCAGCCAACAACCGTGTCTATGATATCCATTAGCCAACCGACTGTATGATCTAATATCCACTGAACGCACTCAATAATAGCGTTAAGAATATCTAAAATTGGCTTTAATACCGCATATAACACTTCTAGCACTGGTGCTATTACTCTTTGAATAATCTCTGCTAGCATCGTAAAAAGAGGCATGAAAGCCTCAAGTATCTTCCCTACTGCATCAAGTACAGCTTTAATAGGAAGTAGTAATACATTAAGTAAAGGAACTAAAAGATTGATTAAGTTTCCTATCACCTCCATTACAAGCTCAATGACAGGCATTAAAACTTCACCTACCGCTTCAACGATCATGAAGATTGGCTCAAGTATCTGCATTAAGATACTACCAAGTTCCATCAATATATCTTTAAAGGTTTCGGTTTGAGTTAAAGCCATAATAAGAATGGCAATCAAAGCTCCTATTCCTAATGTAGCAGCACTTATTCCAGCACCAGCAAAAAAGCCACTAGTTCCAGTAGCGGTTAAAGCAGTCGATAAGCCTTTTACAATAGGGATGATAGTTGTAATGATTTTTATTGCAGGTCCAATAGCAGCGACAAGTCCAATAACTACTAAAATCGTCTTTTTAGTCGTGTCATTCATGTTTGCTAGTTTATTTGCCCATTCACTAATCTTTGGAATAATTGAATCCTTAAGATAAGTTAAAAACTCAGTCATTATTGGAAGTAAAATCTGTGCTAGTTCTACTCCTAATGTTTGAAGCTGTTGTTTTACTTTATCTAGTTCATCATTAAACTTAGCAGAAGCCTCGACTTCTTCTTCAGTGATAACACCTAGCTCCTGACATTCGTTTCTAAAATTCTCAATCTCAGTAGATGATGCACTTAAAAGTTGCTGTAAGTCAGTGCCTATCTTTTCACCAAAGATATCATTAGCAATTCCAACTCTTAAGGTTTCATCTTCTAAGTTAGCTAAAGCATTACGAATAATCTCAAAAGCCTGATCTACATTTTTACCTTTTAAATCATCGTAGGTGATTCCTAGTTTTGTTAGGGCTTCAGTTGCAGATGAGGTATTACCGCTAGCTAAGTCACCAAGTAATGAATTAGTTTTAGTAAAGGCTTTTTGAAGTTGTTCATTATCTACTGCAAGAAGTTTTGCTACATAGTTCCATTCTTGAAGTGTCTCTACTGACATTCCAAGTTTTAATGCTTGGTCTCCTAACTCATCAGCCGTTTCAGCACTTTTAACGGATAATGTAGTTAAAGCCGTAACTGCTCCTAGAATTGGTGCGGTCACATACTTAGTAAGATTTGAGCCAACTTTACTTAATTTATTAAAATTAGCATTTCCTAATTCATTTATTTTCTTAGTGGTATCTTCAAGTTGATTATTTAATTTATTAATATCAGCTTCAGTATATTCAACATTTCTTCTAAGTTGATTAAATTCCTTTACGGAGATATCACCAATTTCAAGAGCTTTCTTTGCCTTTTCTAATTGTTCATTTTGGTTTTGAAGTTTCTTTTTCGTCTCTTCTAAAATTGAGTTAAGTGTTTCTTGCTTTTTCTTCCATAAGTCAAGATTAGTTGAATCATAGCGTAAAGAGGTATTAATAGCCTTTAGGTCTTTTTGCTGCTCTTTAAGATTAGCTTTGATGCTTGTTAATTCATTTTGTAGGTCTTTTGCATCAAGGGTTAATTTGATATTTAAGCCTCTTACTGTTTCAGCCATTTATTTACCTCCTTTCGCTATAAGAAAAAACTATCAATATCAGATTGATTCGCTCTTCTATTTGTTTCACCTTTATAGAGTTCTTTTTCAATTTCAATAAGCTCTATATAGGTTCCAATATCAAAGTGCTTGGTATCTTCAATTGATAGCCCTAGTTTTGCTATGTTAAAAATGATCGCAGAAGAAAAGGAATACTTATTATCGAAAGGTGTCTCCCTTATTTCCTCCTGCTTTCTTATCTGTTTTTAATAGCTCAACAATAGTGTTAGTTAGATTAGTTAAAAGAGCTGCATCATTTAAAATAGAAAAGTCTAGTTTGTCTAAAAACCCTTTAAAAGTCTCATTTTCTTTAGGATTTGATAATACAAAGACGATTCTAAAAATGATCTCAATAATATTCGTGATATTTTCTTCTTTTGTGTTCTCTAACTTCTTGATGTCATTAAAAAGCTCACTTCCAAAGCGAGACTTATAATCGATTAAAGAATATAGGCTGCTTCTTAAGATGAGCTTATTATCTCCTAAAATTACTTCTTTTTCCATAAATTATCCCTCGATTGTAGGAAGCGTAACCTTATCAAAGAAAGCCTCATAATTTGTGTCACCTTTCGATGCAATGACTCTTAAAACTTCCTTATCATTTACTTCAATAGGGCGAGCAGTGATAGTTAAGGACACACTGTTAGCCTCGATTGAGTCAGCTTTTGACTTGGTTGCTTGTCCGACTGGTGTAGCTGTGCATAAGAAATACCAGACTCTTCTGGCTTTACTATCCCCTTGAATTTCATATCCTAAGGCAAAAGTCTTAACATCAGCGTTTACCACTTCAACTAGGTTATTATTGCTATCTAAGGCATAACCAAAGATATCCTTTTTAAATTCATCGGAAAGTTCAGTAAGTTTAAGCGTAATAGTTGCTCCACTATTTGAAACAAGAGTATGAAAGATCTTATCATCTGCATAAACTTGAGTGGTCCCACCGACGAGCTCACTAGAAAATTCCTGTGCGCCTATAAGATCTTTGGGTGTATCAAATGTCCAGGTATCTTCAGCAAAAGTAGCCAAAGCATAGTGAACATTACGTAAGCCAAATGTGATTTTATTCGACATGTTTAAATTCCTCCATTTTTATTTCATAGATTGTTGAGATTGTATTGTTTTGATTTAAGTATTCGCTTGTAAGAGTAAAAGGCAGGTCGTTTGCTATAAAGATTTCTTCTAGTTTCATAGCTAAAACATCAGCTTCTTTTACATCACTTGTAATCAAATTAATTTGATAAAGCGTCGTTCTAATACTTGCTAAATCATCAGAAAACTCTTTAAAAGTAGAGTTGATTTTTGAAAACACGATAATTGGTGTTTTTATCTCTTCTACATCCTTTGGTGAAAAAGATAAGTAATAAGAAGGCGCTACTTTATCTAAAATGCTTTTAAGTATTGTTAGCTGCATTTTTAATCGCCTCCTTTATCTTTTCTTCCATCTTAGGTGCTTCCTTTTCATAACTTGGTCTTAAAAACGGCCTAGCTGATACAAACTTACCACTTCGATGAACAAAGCCAAACTCGATAAGATGAACAAGCCTTCCTTTACTTTTAGAGTAAATAGTCACGCTTTTGTTTACCTTTGTCCCTTCTTTAAGCGCAGTAAAACTATCTTTTAAGTGCTCATTTGAATTTCCTATCGGAGCCGTTTCTTTAATATCGCTTATGATGTCACTTGCCGTTTTATCTAGGATTTCATCTAACTCGCTATCAAAATCAAGAGACTTTTCAATTAGTTCACTTATCTTTAAAGTGAAATCATCTAAACTAGCCACTTACCTTCCACCTTTAAGTTTGTGCTTTCAAGAGTTAGCTCAAGTAAATGTGAAAGCTCATAAGTCTTAATCACTTTATAGATTTTGTTATCTAATAAAATGTATCTCTCGCCTTGATATAAAAAGTTATTGATCCTGATAATTCTAGAAACCTTATAGCCACTTCTACTTGCTTCATAAAACTCACTTCTAGTGATATTAGTTGAAATAGCCATCATCTCTTTACTTGAAGTAATTTCAAATCTTTGTTTCCCGTATTCATCAGTAGCGTCACTTACTTTTAATAGAGCTACTTTAAGTGAAAATGCATTAATCATGTTTAGTAAGTGCTATTTGTTTCAGTAAGAAATCAAAATGCTTAGGTAGCTCTTTTAAGTTTCCATCTGACTTAAAACCAAATAATGTAGAAACATAGATAAGAACAAAAGAAGTCACCAAGGGGTCAGCTTCATCAACAAGATACTTCTCATTAACTCCACTGCCCCTAAGTAACTCCTTAGCTGCTTCAATAAACGCATTTAATTCTGCGTCAAGTTCATGGCTATCTAAAGGTATCCCTAGTGAGTTTTTAACTAGGTCAAGAACCATTATTCAGTAGGCTCACTGACTGGAGTTGCCTCACCTTTTTTAACTCTTACAAAACCTTTATAGCCGACAACATTACCGCCAGTAAATACACTAGCCTTATAACAAATAATGCCGTCTTTGAATTTATAGTCCGTGCTCTTTCCAATCTCAACATTAGAGAAGATAGGGACTTCATAGTTAAATAAAGAACCATAGGCAATGCAGTAAGTTCCTTTACCAGTTGATGGATCACTTAAAGCACTACAATTGCCATTTAGAACATAAGGAATGCCATCGATTGTTTGATTAACGTAATCGATATTATGGACTTTTCTTCCTTCTTTGGTTCTAAGTTTAGCAAAGGCTCTTAAATCGTTTTTATTGATGATAAGACAAGCACCATTTTCGATTGCTTCATCTCCACCATAAGCAAAGACGATATCATCAAGAGTGTTTTCGTCAATTGCACTAATCTCTAAATCAGCTTGATCTTTTAAAGCGTCTGCCTTATCAGAGAAAATACCAGTAAAGTTATTAGTAGTTCCATCGCCTTTAATGATTTGTTGAGAGATTTTCTTTCTTAAAGAGATGTTGATGTTTTTAATAACCTCTGCTTGATAGTTGATCGCAGGGAGCTTTTCTAATTCTTCTGTAATCTCAGTGTAGGCAGTAACTTTAACCTTTGGAATAGTGACATATCCATAGTGAGGTTCAGTTTCAGTGTAACTTGCACCTTCTAAAGTTGTTCCTGCTTCACCATATGATTTAACATAAGATTTAGTATAAGTTTCACCGCCTTGAAGATTAATGGTATGAACCCTATCAACAAGCTCGCTGACTGGCTTAAATGGATAAGGAGCTAAAGTTGAATCGACGTGTTCAGGCAGTAAAACTTCATCACTAGAAACTTTAATAGTTCTATTTTCCATTAAGTCTTTACCGCGTTTTTCTAAAATATCCCTTTGTTCTGCATTGTTTTTAGTAGAAATCATAGGAATTTCCGTCATTTTAGTTAAAGACAGTTTCTTTTCAATCATGTTTCTTTCCTCTTGAAGTATGTCGGTTTCTTTTTCCATCTCTTCAAGTTTTTTCATATCTTCTTCTTTTTCGACCATACCTCTAATTTCAGTAAGTCTATCTTCAATTTCTTTTTTTCTTAAAACTAAGTTCATATTTTATTTACCTCCAATTTTTAGTTTTAAATTTATTCTTCGCCTTATAAGTTCTTTCTTTTCATTCTCTTTAGCTAAATCCATAGCCCTTAATCCCGACTCCACGAAATCAAGAGAGCGAGAATAAATCGAAGTTCCCTCATAAGCTGGAAGATCAACAATAGAAACGTCATATAAACGCTCAATTGATGTAATCTTTCTTAGTGGAACATCTCCACTTCTATCCCATTCCTGGGAAGCGACAGTAAAAGCAAAAGACATCTTATCTAAGAGTCCATTTTGAACCATTTTGTAGATGTCTTTATTTGTTTGTGTATCAAGTAACTCAGCTCTAATCTTTAAGCCTTTATCATCAACTTCTAGCTTAAGCGAGCCATTTTTAGTTCTAGCAATCACAAGAAAGTTATCCATGTGATTATATTTAAGAGGAACGTCTTTCATTGAGGTGTTAGTTAAAGCTCTTGGCATAATCATTTCTCTAAAGCCTCGCTTAGCATCCCCTATTAAAGTTTCCTCATTAAAGACAATGGCATAACCTTCAAGTATCATTTTGTTTTCATCATTACTTGTTAGGTTTAAAGTTGCTGTTCTTGTTTCCTTTATCATCTAAGTTTTCCTCCTTTTCTTCTTCACCAATTTGATATTTATTTGCTTTATCACTATCGACAAAATTAAGAGATTGAAGTCTCTTGTTTCCTCCTTCTATCGGTTCAAGTCCAAGTAGTCCTCTACATTCATTTATTGACATAAGTCCAAGTGACATGAGCTTCTCTATTGCTGATACTTTTGTAGTCCAACTTGCGTATTGAAGCCTTTCACTATAAAAGATTATTTCCGTTCCGTTTTTAAGTTCGTTATCTGTTAATAGCCCTAAAGAAAAAGCCTCACTAAGTTGAATAGCTAGAGGCTCAATAGTCGTTTCATAAAACGCATTAAATTCATTCTCATTATAAGAGTTAGAAAACACTGGAAGGCTGACTCCAAAGTAGTCAAGAATCTTAGATTGAATGAAATTAAGTGTATCTTTATCAACAAGTTTAGGATCTAAAGAAATAGGAACATACTCGCTTTTTAAATCCATAGGCACAATTGAAGATTTGTTTTTAGATGAACCTTCAAGCGCTCTATTAAATGTCTCAACCGCTTTGTTTCTATCTTCTTCTTTTAAAAGACCATTAAGTTTTAAAATGCCTTTAATTTGAAATGAACTAAAGACTGCCTTTTCTACTCCTTGAAGTAAAGCATCATTTATTCCTAGTGTTTTAAGCAAAGCTTCATGACTTGATTTACTCCCACTTCCTCCAAAGATGTCGTTACCTGTATAGAACCTTCTTAAATGAATCACGTTTTCTTTTGGAAGAATAAATGACTCACCACTTTCAAAGTAAAACTTTAAATAATAGGTTTCAGACTTATCTACTATTGGTTCTACAATAATTGGATTAAGTGGATATAAAGCTTTAAGTTCTAATGTATCTTTATCATAAAGCGGATAGACGAAAGCATTATCGTTAAGTAAAAGTAATGAAACAACCTTATAGATAAACTGATAAGGCGTCATGTATTCATTTGGCTTTGACTTCAATAAAAAAGAGAGGTTTTTGTTCCTCTCCGTAATAATTCCATCTTCGCTTCTTTTAATACATCTACCTTTAAGTTTTGCACATTGGCTTGCTATCCTATCAATGCATATTAGGACTACATCTGAATTAGTTATCTTCTCTCCAAATGGTGTCAAAGGAAGAGCAATATCATTAATCAAACCTAAAGCATTAAAATTTTCTAATTTCTTCTTTTTTCTTTTAAAAATCACATCAAAACTCCTCCTTTTTTTAAAATTTGAGTAAAAGAAAAGAGCCCGATTATGTACTGAACCCTTAATGTTGGACTTCAAATAGAACTATAGCACAACATTGGGG
>OJMG01001703.1_pt1 | contig 19961 bp, 10 predicted proteins | sample 1597141 | NCBI WGS metagenome assembly OJMG01 (sample SAMEA2452119, study PRJEB22498) | human gut metagenome | biome: human feces; feature: human gut; material: feces | place: Australia | collected 2012 | reverse complement strand
TGAATTTGTATACCATGTCCTTGCACAGGTGGTTACCATGTTGCACTTGACACGATGAACGCCCCTACAGGATTGTGCGAACAATTGCAATGCTACGCTCGGACATAATATGTTTTGGGATATTTACAAACTATCTACACGAATTGGGTACGGCGGCTCGCCGTGCGGGCGTCCAATGAACGCCCCTACAGGATTTTGCGAACAATTACAATGCTACGCTCGGGCATAATATGTTTTTTTACATTACAGACTGTCTGCCCGACCGCAATTTTCCATTTTCCATTTTCAACTTTCAATTTAAATAAACTTCCGCTCGGGCGTAATGTGCTTTTAATATTACAAACTATTATGCACAATGCACAAAAGAATGTTAAAAATTTCACAAATATTTAGTTAAAAGTTTAACAAATTTTTATGCACTTCGCATAAAATATCTTGCTCTTTTTGTTTGAAAGGTAAAAATTATTTTATTTGTATTTGCTAAATGCACAAAGAAAATTAAAATTATTTTGTTATTTTTACACTGTACTAACCCCTGAAATTGTTGTATAATATAACCGAAGCAATGAAAGATTGCTTGATGAATTTTTAATATTTTAAAGCGAAAGGGGCTTTATTATGAAATTAGATACAGTTCTTGCAAAAAGAGAGAACAAGGTAGTTTATAAAGACGGTGCGCTTGCCGCCAAGGTTTTTGACGAGTGTTATCCGAAATCAGATATTCTTAACGAGGCTCTTAATCAGGCAAGAGTTGAGGAAACAGGACTCAATATTCCGAAAATTGAAGAGGTTACAAAGATTGACGGAAAATGGGCAATTATCTCCACCTTCATCGAGGGCAAAACTCTTGCGGAGCTTATGGCAGAGCATCCCGAAAAAGAGGACGAATACCTCAATCTCTTTGTTGACATTCAGGTTAAAATTCTCAGCCAAAAAGCGCCGTTGCTTAACAAACTCAAGGATAAGATGAAACGCAAAATCAGCGAAACCGACCTTGACGCAACAACAAGATATGAGCTTGAAACCCGTCTTAATGGTATGCCGAACCACACAAAGGTTTGTCACGGCGATTTCAACCCGAGTAATGTTATCATTGACGAGTCGGGTACACCGTATGTTATTGACTGGTCACACGCAACACAGGGTAACGGTTCAGCCGATGCCGCAAGAACTTACCTCTTGTTCCGCTTGAATCATCAGGAAGAGCTTGCAGAAAAGTATATGAAGCTTTACTGCACAAAGACCGACACAGCCCGTCAATATGTTGACCGCTGGCTTCCGATTGTAGCCGCATCACAGTCTGTTAAGGGCAAACCCGAAGAGAGAGAGTTCCTTCTCAAATGGGCAAGTGTTTGCGAATACCAGTAATGCCGTAATTTTTAATTCATATTTTACTCAGCAAAATTTCATTTTGAAATTTTCTCTCCTCTGTTTTTTTCATAATTGTATTACGGAAACCGAATAAAAGCAGCTCCCGCTCCAAATGCTTGGTGCGGGAGCTGCTTTTTTAATGCGAAATTTATGTTGACGGTACGCTGTAAATATTACAAAAGGTTACAAATTTTGTAATAATTCGCTTTAATTTGGTGCTTGAAATGAAGATTTTGTGAGTGAAACTGCATCAAATTTTCTGAATTAGCAAAAAATACAGGTTTTGGGGTTGATTTTTTAAAAGGGTGATGTTATAATGGTTACAATGTTGTTATCAAGGTGTAACCTGATTTGTAATTTACTGTCAGATTTGGTAACAATTTTTCGGTCAAATCTTCCGTACAGATTAAAACGGACTGTACTTTGAGTCGGTCGTTATTTTTCTGTAAGAGCTTTGACTCTCTGAAAAAATGGAGGTAATTAACGATGCAGAGAATAAAAAAGATTACTGCAATCATTCTGAGTGTTCTCACACTTTCAAGTGTATGCGTATTCGGTTCTTCATTTTCTGCCGGTGCAAAAGGCACGGGTGCAGGTCTTGCAGAATGGGCACTCAATGCCTATAACAGCGGATGGTCATATGTTTACGGCGGTTCAACCCCCGGAGCGGTTGACTGTTCAGGACTTATCTATTCATATGCCGGCGGCGAAAGATGCGGTAATCCACAGCTTGAAACAGCTACCGAAACAGGTTCGGTAAGTGCAGGCATTCCTAATGTTCACGGTCTTGGACTTTGGCGTCCCGGTCATGTCGGTGTTTATGTCGGCAACGGTATGGAGGTTGACGCAAGAGGTGATGAATACGGTGTTTGCTACGAGGCAATCGGCGGTTATAACAATTGGACATACTGGTTCAAGCTTGCCGCAGTTTCATATGTAACAAACGGTTGGGAAAGCTTTAACGGCAACTACTACTACTACGAAAACGGCGAGTACATTGTAAATACTTCAAGAACAATTGACGGTACTACATATTACTTTGATTCACAGGGCAGATCGAGCAAGACTCCTTCAAACACTTCTTCAAGCAGTTCGTCGGGTTCAAGCTCATCAGGCTCATCAGGTTCTTCAAGTTCATCAGGCAGCTCATCATCTTCAAGCAACACACCGAGCGTTTACAAGAACGGTTCATCGGGTGCTGAGGTAAAGAAGATTCAGCAAAGACTTGCTGACCTCGGCTATTATGACGGTGCAGTTGACGGTTACTTCGGTGACGCAACAGAAGAGGCTTATAAGGCATTCCAGAAAGCCGCAGGTCTTACAGTTGACGGTATTGCAGGCGATTCAAGAAATACACTTTATTCGGAGAATGCTCCCGAAGCTCCAAAAGCCGATACAACAACAAAGACTGAGGACAAGCCCGAAGAAGAAACAACTGCTCCCACAGAGGCAACAACAGAGCCTGTAACAGAGGCAGTTCAGTATCAGAACGGTGACGAAAACGATGAAGTAACTGCAATTCAGCAGCAGCTTATAAAACTCGGCTACTTTGCAATGGATGCAACAGGCTACTACGGTGAATATACAGCGCAGGCCGTTGCAAATTTCCAGAATCAGAATTCACTTGATTCAACAGGTATTGTTGATGAGAAAACATACAACGCACTGTTCAGCGACAACGCAGTTGCAAACCCCAAAACAGAGGTTGTAAGCGGTGAGGTTTCTCCGGCGGTTTCAGCCGCTCCGATTGAGATGCCTTCTTCAACAGGTGCATCGCAGTTCATTCTTTCAAATGAAAAGAATCAGAACTACTCGGACACAGCGTCAAGCGTTGCCGTTCAGTCCGTAAAGTCTGCCGACAAGGCTCTTGCAAAGTCAAATGCCGCAAGCACACCGACTCTTGTTGCCGCAGTTCAGAGATCCGCAAATGTAGGTCTTTGGTTTGTGCTTGTTGCAGTTATCCTCGGCGCAATTGCTTTTGTATTCTTCCTTCGTGACAGAAAGCTTTCAAGATATTCAAGATATGTTGCAAGAAAGAAAAAAAGAGCCACCAAAGCCGAACTTGATGCAAGATGGTAATTGATATATAATCCGATTATTAAACAGTCGATTGCAAAGCAGTCGGCTGTTTTTGCTTAATTAAAAATGGAAAATTGAAAATTGTGGTCGGCGGTGTGCCACCGCAATCTATTCGAGAAGATACTCGGATAAAGGAATTGCATCAGATGCCCGAATACGGCATTGATGCAATTTTTGTTTTATATTGATTTATATGAAAGTAAATGTATACTTGTAGGGGTAGCCTTGCGACCGCAGGTAAAGGCAGAAATTGTATGCCAAAACAAATTTTATAAATGCCGCAAACCCGTAGGGGCGTTCATTGGACGCCCGCATTGATGAAACTATTTGTTTTATTAAAATGTTTTGATGTGATGAAAATTATGGATTGTTTGTAGCGGCGAACCGTGTTCGCCAATCGTTTTGGTTGCAAAACCAAAACGAATAAAATTACACATAAGTATTTTATTATTAATCGACACTGCAATAAACACATAATTTGTATTTAGTCGAACCGATTTTACAATCGTTTCGATTGGCGAACACGGTTCGCCGCTACGAATTGTTTCGTGTTTGCACACAAAACAAATGGCGGTCACTGACCGCCGCTACGGGTTGACAATTACTTTATGACATTTATTATGTTTTGCATTTATCATACATTCGTGTTAAAATACAAGATGAAAAAGTGTGTGGAAAGAAAGCGGTGACTGTTAATGAAAAAATCCGAAAAACCAATCGGCAAAATAAAAGTCAAAAAGTCAATTTTCAAAAGGCTTTTCTTTCACATACTTGTGCTGTTTATTTTGGCGGTGATTGTTTCGGGTACGCTCAATTGCATTGAAAACATTCAGCGCACAAGGCGGTTTACACGACAGCTGACCGAAAGTGCGTCAAAGGTTGCAACAGAAACTTTTGAACGCTGCGATATAAACGCATTGCTTGATAATCCCGATTCCGAAGAATATCGGAAGGCCGTTAAGACCTTGAGGTGGATTTGTCAGACGAACCACCTTGAATATATGTACATTTACATTCCGAATTTTGACGAAAACAAGGTTACATATGTTATGACTGTTGCCGATGATGACAGCGAAAACGAGAATGTTTTAAATGTGAGAAGTGCAGGTGCAGAGGTTGACCACAGCTTGTGGGACGCTGAAAAAGAGGCGTGGGAAAATCCTAACCTTGTCACGGCTTACGAATATCAGAACGACAGCTTCGGCAGTTTTTACACGGCATTTTCAGCGATTCAAGGCAATGACGGCAAGCCTGTTGCATTAATCGGTGCGGACTATTCGCTGACGCAGATTTATACGGAAATCATTTTCTATACTGCAATGCGAGTTCTTGCGTTGTTTGTTGTGCTGGCAATTGTATTCTTGCTTGTAATGCGGTTTGTCAGAAAAAAGATGTATAATCCGATACTTTTGATTTTTGAAAAAATTCGAGGATACTTTTCCGACAAGGCTGACGGCACAAATACAAAGAAAGCGTTTGTGCCGATAAAACTCGGCTCTGACGATGAAATTCAGCTTTTGGCTGATTATTTCAACGATATGGCTCACGATGTAGAAACTTATGTTGAAAAAAATTCCGCCCTTGCTAGTGAAAAGGCTAAAAATGAAACCGAGCTTGAGGTTGCAAGGCGGATTCAGTACGGAATAATTGCGAGAGAAAAGAATGTTGCCTTTGCCGATTGCTTTGATGTTTCGGCAAGAATGGAGTCTGCAAGACAGGTAGGCGGCGATTTTTACGATTGCTTTGCATTGCCTGACGGCAGAATATGTGCAGTAGTCGGTGATGTGTCGGGCAAGGGTGTTGCGGCGGCAATGTTTATGGCTTTTGCAAAAACTCTTATCCACGAAAAAATGACCGAAAATGCAGAACCCGACAGGGCATTTGAAGAAATCAACAGGGAACTCTGTTCGTCAAATCCCGAGGGAATGTTTGTAACTGCATTCGCCGTGATTTTTGACAAAAACAGCGACAGCTTTTTGTACATAAATGCAGGTCATAACAAGCCTGTTGCGGTGAGCAACGGCAAGGCTGAATTTTTAGAATGTAAGCCGTGTATAATGCTCGGTGTGTTTGATGATGCAAAATATGTTGTGAACAGCGCTGAATTTGGAAACGGCGATATAATTTGCCTTTACACCGACGGTGTGAATGAGGCAACAAATGCGGATAATGAATTTTTCGGCAACGAAAGACTTGTGTCTGCCTGTCAAAATGCCGAACAGACTGCAAGAGGTGTGTGTGACGGAGTTTATGACGCTTTGACGGACTTTACCGAAAATGCGGAGCAATTTGACGATATAACAATTGTTGCAATAAAAAACAGCAAAAACAGAGATTGAAGGGTTATGAATGTTTAAATCGGAAAACAATCAGATTACAATAGAACAGGTGAGGAAGCTTGACGAGGAATATACTCTTGTCGATATCCGAGATGAAATTTCGTTTGAATACGGTCACATTGACGGTGCAAAGAATATTCCGCTTGCAAAAATCAAAGAGGACAATTCACTTTTGCCAAAAGACAAGCTTGTTGTACTCTGTTGCAAAAGCGGTCAGATAAGTGACGAGCTTGCAGAAAATCTGCGTGATGACGGATTCAATGCCGTGAATCTTGAGGGCGGTTATTACAGTTGGTTGAGAAGTCAATTCGAGAATGAGGACTATGCAACCGATGTTGAAAAAAGCATCCGCAAAAAGTTCAGCAAGACGATTTGGAGCAGATTTACTGCGGCTATAATCGAGTACAAGCTTGTTGAGCCGAACGATAAAATTGCCGTCTGCATTTCGGGCGGTAAGGATTCAATGCTGATGGCAAAGCTTTTTCAGGAGTTGAAAAGGCACAATAAATTTCCGTTTGAGCTTGTTTTTCTTGTAATGGACCCGGGCTACAGCGTTGAAAATCGTGATGTAATCGAGAGCAATGCCCGTAGGCTGAACATTCCGATAACTGTTTTTGAAACAGATATTTTTAATTCTGTTTACAATGTTGACAAATATCCCTGCTACCTTTGTGCAAGAATGAGAAGAGGTTATCTCTACAAAAAGGCAAAGCAGCTCGGCTGTAACAAAATCGCACTCGGTCATCACTATGACGATGTTATAGAAACTATTCTTATGGGTATGCTCTACGGCGGTCAGGTTCAAACGATGATGCCGAAGCTCCACAGCACAAACTATGAGGGAATGGAACTTATCCGCCCTATCTACCTCGTTCGTGAGGCTGAAATCAAGCATTGGCGAGATTACAACAAGCTGAATTTCATTCAATGTGCGTGCCGTTTTACGGATACCTGCACAACCTGTTCCCCGAACAGCAACACAGGCTCAAAACGACAGGAAATAAAACAGCTTATAGCAAATCTGAAGAAAATCAATCCCCAGATTGAAAGCAACATTTTCCACAGCGTTGAAAATGTCAACCTCGATACGATTATTTCATATAAACAGGGCGATAATAAAGTTTCGTTTCTGGACAGATATGATGATATGGGGAAGGGCAAGTAATTAAAAATTGAAAATTGAAAATGAAAAATTACGGCGAGCCGCCGTTCCCAATTCGAGAAAATAGTATAATATAGAAATCGCATCAGATGCCCGAAAAAGCTCTGATGCGATTTTTGTTTGTATGAAAGTTGTTGTTTAAATGTAGGGGCGTTCATTGGACGCCCGCAGGTAATGGTAGAAAATATATGTTAAAACGAATTTGATAAATCCCACAAAGCAATTGTTATACTGTAGCGGCGAACAGTGTTCGCCAATCGAAACGATTGTAAAATCGGTTCGACTTAATACAAATCGTTTGTTATATGAAATTTATATTTGCTATTTACCAAAAAATTGGTTTTGCTTGATTTGTGTTTGCACACAAATCAATTGGCGAACTGTGTTCGCCGCTACAAATGAATAGATAATTCTCATTACACCATAATATTTTGTTAAAACATAAAATTTCTGCAATGGTGGTGGTCACTGACTGCCGCTACTACTGATTTTTTTCTTCTTTTATTATGACTGCGATATTTTCAACAATTTCTGCAATTCGCAATTGTTGTGTGTCAGGAATTTGTTTTAACGCTTCTTCAATTCGCATTTTTGCCTGATTATTAGTTGGCGATGAGTCGATTTTGGAATCAAAACAAATAAGTTCATTGATTGTTATACCGAGCGCACAGGATATTTTATACAGTGTGTCTATTGTGGGACACTTTTCACCTCGTTCAAGTCTGCCGAGATATGCAGGATAAAGACCTGCCGACATAGCAAGATTTTCTTGGCTTATATCAATTTTTAAACGATATTTCCGAATGTTTTGTCCTATCTTTTTGTTAAGTTCGGTGCGTTCCATATGCTTCATCCTGCTCTTTAGGGTACTTTTTAATTATACTAATACACATTTATTTTGCACACAATGTAATAAAAAGCATAAAATATGCACTATAGTGTTGACAATGCCTATACTATAGTATATAATCTTATTGTAATCGTTAATTGAACATTGTTGAAAAACAAATTAAAGCAACAAATAATATATTATGAATTGAGGAGAGAATTATGTATTGTCAAAAGTGTGGAAAACAAATTGATGATGGAAGTGCGTTTTGCCAATATTGCGGAGTGCATACAGGAAATTTTGTGTCAAACAATTCAGTTAATGAAAAAGTGTATCAAAACTACAATGTTCAGCATACTGAAAGAAAGACCGAACATATAAAAAGTAAAGAAGAATTTATGGCTGATTATCGAGCAAAGCATCCTGAAATAATAGTATATTTTGTGCTGTTTGCAATTTGTATAATTGCCGGAGCTATTGTATTTATTATGAATTTTTTGGAATTTTCAAATCATCACAGAGAAGAAAATTTAAATGGTATGTTAATTTCTGTCTTTTTTTATGTGGGTGCTTTTGCTTTTCTTTATGCAAAAAACAGAAGTGAAAAATTGGCGCAGACAGCATATAATACATATTTGAATGATGTAAATTCGCAGTTAGATAATATTGACCGTAAAGAGCCTATTTACGACTATAATAAATGGGAATGTCCCAGATGTGGGCAATTGAACGCAGATAGTGTTAAATATTGTTTGAATTGCAGTTCGCCCAAAGTGATAACTTTTAGTAAACCGCAAGGAGATGAATGGCAGTGTCCTAACTGTGGTAAAATTCATAAAAACTATGTTGGCTCTTGCGGATGTGGGCAAACAAAACCTAATCAGTAAAATTTCAATGTTTTAATTTGTCGTAAAGGATGTGTAGATATGAAGAAAGCAATTATTTGTTGTATGCTTGTTTTTATTCTTTCGGGATGTTCACCGTTGTTGAATAAAAATAACATTTCTTCTAATAATTCGTCGGTAGAAACTGTATCTCAAACGGAAAAGCAAACAGAAGTTGTAAATGACAGTTTTGCTCTTAAAGCTCCAATATTAAAAGATGTCAATGCCCTGGATATAGATACATTTGAAATTGAATGGAGCAAGGTTGAGGGAGCAGCCGGATATGTTGTGTTTTGTAAAGAAAACACAGGTGAGCTAAAAGAATTGGCAGAAACCGATGCGAACTCTCTTACATATACACACGAAAATTTAACAAACGGAACAACATATACATATGCAGTTAAGGCTTTCAAAAACGATAACGGCAATAAGGAATTTAGCAAAGAGTCAAATTTGTCAGATAAACTTTGTGACAATAATATTATTGATTTTTATCAGCCTTATAGAAGTGAAAAATATGTTGAATACAGAGGTTCGGATACATTTGTTATGTCAGGCGAACATCGAAATAATAGTTTTACATTAACAACAGAATTGTCATCAAAAGATTTGTATGCAGACTATAATCTTGAAGGAAAATATTCCAAAATTCAATTTACTTACGGTTTTGTAGACGGTGCTTATGGTGAGAATGATTCTACTTCGGATGTTTGTGAAGTGACTTTAAAAGTATTAGCAGACGATAAATTAATAGCGACTTATGATGTTGACAGTTCACAGTTAGCTCAGACGGTTAAGCTGGATATTGCAAATGCCAAAAAGCTCGAACTGTATGTTGAAAAGAAAGAAAATTGGTGGGGAGAATTTGGTTTTGCAGATGTACATTTGTTTAAGTGATAATGACTGTACATATATAAACCTAATTTTACGCATTAAGAAATACGATAATATAGTTAGATAAAGAAATTGCATCAGATACCAGTAAGGTTCTGATGCAATTTCGTTTTTTTATATGAAAGTAGTTGTTAATTTGTAGGGGTGTCCGATGAACGCTTCTAGCTTCTTCTGTTTAAAACCATACACCGTGTCGGGTGTTGCATTGGGGTGCAAAAAATAGCCCGAAAAGAAAAATAATTCTTTTCGGGAAATAAAACCTGAAAAAATATAAAAAAGTCAGTAAAATCCGAAAAAAATCCGAAAATTCTCTTGACTTATTGATTATTTCAATATAGAATAATAAAATGTACCATAATGGGGATATGTACCGAAGAGGTCGGGAAAATCAGCAAAAAACTTTATCCGACAAGGGGATATTATCACAAAAATCCTTTTGTGTCAAGAGCTTTTTATGAGCAGATTTTCAGTACCGCTTGCCCCGTTTCATAGATTTTTTAAGGAGTGATACGCCTATGGTTAATGTCAAACCCGTAAAGCTTGGCAACACCGAAAGAATGAGTTTTGGTAAAATCGATGAAGTAATTGATATGCCTAATCTTATCGACATTCAGAAAGCGTCATACAAATGGTTGCTTGACGAAGGTCTTAAAGAAGTATTTAAAGATGTTTCGGGCATTACCGATTATCAGGACAACCTTGTTCTCGATTTTATCGACTACACACTTGATGTTGATCACCCGAACTACAGCGTAATTGAGTGTAAGGTTCGTGATGCAACATATTCAGCTGCTCTCAGAGTAACCGCAAGACTTTTGAACAAGTCAACGGGTGAAATCAAAGAGAGCAATGTATTTATGGGCGATTTCCCGCTGATGACCGCAAGCGGCACATTCGTTATCAACGGTGCTGAGCGTGTTATCGTTTCACAGCTTGTAAGAAGCCCGGGCGTTTACTATAAAATGGATCACGATAAAACCGGTAAGGAACTGTATTCAACAACAGTTATCCCGAATCGTGGTGCATGGCTTGAATATGAAACCGATGTAAACGATGTTTTTTATGTTCGTATTGATAAGAACCGTAAGCTTCCCGTTACATCATTCATCAGAGCACTCGGTCTTGGCACGGATGCCGAAATTCTCGACTATTTCGGTGACGATGAAAGAATGAGAGCTACTATCGAAAAGGATGCCGCTTCAAATGTTGAAGAAGGTCTTATCGAGGTTTACAAAAAGCTCCGTCCGTCTGAGCCTCCGACAGTTGACAGTGCGCAGACACACATAAACAACCTGTTCTTTGACCCCGGTCGTTATGATATGTCAAGAGTAGGCAGATATAAATACAACAAAAAGCTCGGTATTGCAAACCGTCTTGAAGGTCAGGTTCTTGCAGAGCCGATTGCCAACCCACGCACAGGCGAGGTTATGGCTCTTCGTGATGAAAAAATCACAAAGGAAAAGGCTTTTGAAATCGAAAATGCAGGTGTTAAGATTGCCTATGTAAAGGCTGCCGATGAAACAATCGTTAAGGTTATTTCAAACGGTATGGTTGACATCGCTTGCTATGTTGATTTTGACGCAGAAGCAGAGTGTGATATCAAGGAAAATGTTCGTTTTGATGTTCTTTGCGAAATTCTTGATTCCTGTGAGAATGAGGATGACCTCAAGGAAATGCTCAGAAGCCGTGCAGATGAGCTTGTTCCTAACCACATCACAGTTGATGATATCTTTGCAACAATCAACTACCTCAACTGTGTTGCTCACGGTGTCGGTAATACAGATGATATCGACCACCTCGGCAACAGAAGAATCCGCTGCGTAGGCGAACTTCTTCAGAACCAGTTCAGAATCGGTTTCTCCCGTCTTGAAAGAGTTGTAAGAGAGAGAATGACAACCCAGTCACAGGATATGGAGTCACTTTCGCCTAACTCACTCATCAATATCCGTCCCGTAACAGCGGCAATTAAAGAATTCTTCGGTTCTTCACCGCTTTCACAGTTCATGGATCAGGGTAACCCACTTGCAGAGCTTACCCACAAGCGTCGTCTTTCAGCCCTCGGTCCGGGCGGTCTTTCAAGAGATCGTGCAGGATTTGAGGTTCGTGACGTACACTACACACACTATGGCCGAATGTGTCCTATCGAAACTCCTGAAGGTCCTAACATCGGTCTTATCTCATATCTTGCTTCATTTGCCCGTATCAACAAGTACGGCTTTATCGAAGCTCCTTATCGTAAAATTGACAAGCAAACAGGCGTTGTAACCGACGAGGTTGTTTATATGACAGCCGATGTTGAGGATAACTACGCTGTTGCACAGGCTAACGAACCGCTTGATGAAAACGGCAGATTTGTTCATTCAAGAGTTGTAGGTCGTTACCGTGACGAGTTCGTAGAGTATTCTCCCGAAAGATTCGACTTCATGGATGTATCTCCTAAGATGGTTGTATCTGTTGCTACGGCTATGATTCCGTTCCTTGAAAACGATGACGCAAACCGTGCTCTCATGGGTGCGAACATGCAGCGTCAGGCAGTTCCGCTTCTCCGCAGTGAAGCTCCTATCGTCGGTACAGGTATGGAGTACAAGGCAGGTACAGACTCAGGCGTTTGTATCCTCGCTGAGGAAGACGGTATCGTTATGAGCGTTGACGCCCGTAACATTCGTGTACAGTATGACTCGGGCAGAGTTCAGGACTTTGAGGTTATCAAGTTCCTCCGCTCTAACCAGGGTACATGTATCAACCAGCGTCCTATCGTGTCAAGAGGACAGAGAGTTAAGAAGGGTGAAGTTCTCGCAGACGGTCCCGCTACCGAAAACGGTGAAGTTGCTCTCGGTAAGAACGCTCTTATCGGCTTTATGACATGGGAAGGTTACAACTACGAGGATGCTGTTCTTATCAACGAAAAAATCGTTCGTGATGATGTTTATACATCAATTCACATTGAAGAATATGACACAGAGGCAAGAGATACAAAGCTCGGACCCGAAGAGATTACAAGAGATATCCCGAATGTAGGTGAAGATGTTCTCAAGTATCTTGACGAGGACGGTATCATTCAGATCGGTTCTGAGGTTAAAGCAGGCGATATCCTTGTCGGTAAAGTAACTCCAAAGGGTGAAACAGAGCTTACAGCCGAGGAAAGACTCCTTCGTGCAATCTTCGGTGAAAAGGCAAGAGAAGTCAGAGATACATCTCTTCGTGTGCCTCACGGTGAATGCGGTACTGTTGTTGATGTTAAGGTGTTTACCCGTGCAGACAGCAGAAACGAACTCCAGCCCGGTGTAAACAAGGTTGTAAGAGTTTACCTTGCACTCAAGAGAAAAATCAGCGTAGGCGATAAGATGGCAGGTCGTCACGGTAACAAGGGTGTTGTTTCAAGAATTCTCCCAATGGAAGATATGCCGTTCCTTCCTGACGGTACTCCGCTTGACATCGTACTTAACCCGTTGGGCGTACCTTCTCGTATGAACATCGGTCAGGTTCTTGAGGTTCACCTCGGTTATGCCGCAAAGGCGCTTGGCTGGAAGATTATGACTCCTGTATTTGACGGTGCTCATGAGCAGGACATTTTCCAGTGTCTTAAAGACGCAGGTTACAGCGAGGACGGTAAGACATGGCTTGTTGACGGTCGTACAGGCGAGCGTTTCGATAACCCTGTAACAGTAGGTTATATGTACTACCTCAAGCTCCATCACCTCGTTGATGAAAAAATCCACGCAAGAAGCACAGGTCCTTACTCTCTCGTTACACAGCAGCCACTCGGCGGTAAAGCTCAGTTCGGCGGTCAGCGTTTCGGTGAGATGGAAGTTTGGGCACTTGAGGCTTACGGTGCTGCTTATACACTTCAGGAAATTCTTACAGTTAAGTCGGACGATGTTGTCGGCCGTGTTAAGACCTACGAGGCTATCGTTAAAGGTCAGAATATTCCTGCTCCGGGTATTCCTGAGTCATTCAGAGTTCTTATTAAGGAACTCCAGTCACTTTCACTTGATGTTCGTGTTCTTAACTCTGACGGTGAAGAAATTGACATTAAGCAGAAGTTTGATGAGGACGAGGATATTGTTGATGCAACAAATCCGGAATTTGAAGAAGACCATGTAATGACATCAATGGACGGCTACACTCTTGACGAGGGCGGCGAAGAAGGCAATATGTTTGACGATTCACTTGCCGATGTTGAAGAGGACAGCTACACATCGGATGATTTCAGCGATGACTTTGGCAGTGACGATATGTAAGGAGGAAATGCAATGATAGATAATAATGTTTTTGACTCAATTAAAATCGGACTTGCTTCTCCTGAGCAGATGAGAGAATGGTCTTACGGCGAAGTTAAAAAGCCCGAGACAATTAACTATCGTACTCTCAAGCCTGAAAGAGACGGCTTGTTCTGCGAACGCATTTTCGGACCGACAAAGGACTGGGAATGTCACTGCGGTAAATACAAGAGAATCCGTTTTAAGGGTAAAATCTGTGACCGTTGCGGTGTTGAAGTAACCCGTTCAAAGGTCAGAAGAGAGCGTATGGGACACATTGAGCTTGCCGCTCCCGTGTCGCACATTTGGTATTTCAAGGGAATTCCTTCAAGAATTGCCCTTATGCTTGATATTTCTCCCAAGCTTTTGGAGAATGTACTCTATTTCTCACAGTACATCGTAACAGATCCCGGCGACTGCCGTGACCTTGCAAAGTATCAGTGCCTTACCGAGGGCGAGTACAATGATATGCGTGAGAAGTATGAAGACGACTTTGAAGCAGGTATGGGTGCCGAGGCAATCAAAAAGCTTCTTGCCGAGATTGACCTTGATGCTCTTTCCGCTTCACTTAAAGAAGAACTCGAAACTGCATCGGGACAGAAGAGAGTAAGACTCCTTAAAAGACTTGATGTTGTTGAAAGCTTCAGAATGTCGGGCAACCGTCCCGAGTGGATGATTCTCGATGTTGTTCCGGTAATTCCGCCGGATATCCGTCCTATGGTTCAGCTTGACGGCGGTCGTTTTGCAACAAGTGACCTTAACGACCTCTATCGCCGAGTTATCAACCGTAACAACAGACTTAAAAAGCTCCTTGAGCTTAACGCACCTGAAATCATCATCCGCAACGAGAAGAGAATGCTTCAGGAATCCGTTGACGCACTCATCGACAACGGCAGACGAGGCAGACCGGTTACAGGACCTAACAACCGTGCCCTCAAGTCACTTTCGGATATGCTTAAAGGTAAGCAGGGTCGTTTCCGTCAGAACCTTCTCGGTAAGCGTGTTGACTACTCAGGCCGTTCGGTTATCGTTGTAGGACCTGAACTCAAAATGTATCAGTGCGGTCTTCCTAAGGAAATGGCACTTGAACTCTTCAAGCCGTTCGTTATGAAACGCCTTGTTGAAACTAAAGCAGAGCAGAATATCAAATCAGCAAGAAAAGCTGTCGAGCGTGCAAAGGACAATGTTTGGGACGCACTTGAAGTTGTAATCAAGGGACACCCCGTTCTCCTCAACCGTGCTCCAACACTTCACCGTCTTGGTATTCAGGCATTTGAGCCTGTTCTTGTTGAAGGTCGTGCTCTTAAACTTCATCCGCTCGCTTGTACAGCATATAATGCTGACTTTGACGGTGACCAGATGGCTGTCCATGTACCTCTTTCGGCAGAGGCACAGGCAGAAGCAAGATTCCTTATGCTCGCAGCAGGCAACCTTCTCAAGCCTTCTGACGGTCAGCCTGTTACAGTTCCTACACAGGATATGATCCTCGGTTCTTACTACCTTACACTTGATAAGGACGGTGAGAGAGGCGAAGGAAAGGTATTCCGTGATGTTGATGAAGTTATGATGGCTTATCAGACAGGCGTCATCGAGCTTCACTCAAAAATCAAGGTTCGCCGTGAGCTTGAAATTGACGGAAAAATCGAATCCGGTATTGTAGACACAACAATCGGTAAGATTATCTTTAACAATCCTATTCCTCAGGATCTCGGCTTTATCGACAGAAGTATCCCCGAAAACAGATTCAAGTTTGAGGTTGACTTCCTCGTTGGTAAATCGGGTCTTAAGAAGATTATTGATAAATGTATTAAAATTCACGGTCCGGTAAGAACAAGCGTTGTTCTTGACCACATTAAGGCACAGGGCTATAAGTATTCTACAAAGGGTGCTATTACCGTTGCCGTTTGTGACGCAGTTATTCCTCCTCAGAAGAAGGCGATTATTGCCGAGGCAGAGAAGGAAGTTGATGTTATTCGTGATGAGTTTATGATGGGTCTTCGTTCAAACGAGGAGCGTTACGAAGAAGTTCTTCGTATCTGGGAAAAGGCTACTAACGATGTAACCGATGCCCTCCAGAAAAACCTTGACCGCTACAACCCAATCTTCATGATGGCTGACTCAGGTGCCCGTGGTAGTATGAGCCAGATCAGACAGCTTGCAGGTATGCGTGGTCTTATCGCCAATACATCAGGTAAAACAATCGAAATTCCTATCAGAGCTAACTACCGTGAAGGCCTTAACATCTTGGAGTACTTTATTTCATCTCGTGGTGCTCGTAAAGGTCTTGCCGATACAGCTCTTCGTACAGCCGACTCAGGTTACCTTACCCGCCGTCTTGTTGATGTATCACAGGAAGTTATTATCCGTGAAGAGGACTGCGGTACTACAGAAGGTCTTGAAATCTTTGACATCAAAGCAGGCGAATCAAATGTTATCGAGGGACTCCACGAGCGTCTTATCGGAAGATATCTCCTTGATGACTTCTGCGATTCTAACGGTAATGTTCTTGTTTCAAAGGATGTTATGATGGGCGACAAAGAGGCTGACATCATCGTTAATTCGGGTGTTGACCACATCAAGATTCGTTCGGTACTTGAATGTCGTGCAAAACACGGCGCTTGCCGTAAGTGCTACGGTTCTAACCTTGCCAACCGTCAGCCTGTTACTGTCGGTGAGGCTGTCGGTATTATTGCCGCTCAGTCAATCGGTGAGCCGGGTACACAGCTTACAATGAGAACATTCCATACCGGCGGTGTTGCATCTGCCGAAGATATCACACAGGGTCTTCCGAGAGTTGAAGAGCTTTTCGAGGCTCGTAAACCAAAGAGCCTTGCAATCATCAGTGAAATCGACGGTGATGTTCGTTTTGAAGAAATCAAAAACGCAAAGCACGCTGTTATCTTTAACAAGGAAACAGGCGAAGAAAGAGCTTACCTCATTCCTTTCGGTTTCCGTGTAAAGGTATTTGACGGCGACCACATCAAAAAGGGTGACAAGATTACCGACGGTGCTGTTAATCCGCACGATATACTCGATATTCTCGGACCAGAGGCAGTCATGAACTACCTTATTTCGGAAGTACAGAGTACCTACCGTTTACAGGGTGTTGAAATCAACGATAAGCACATTGAGGTTATCGTTCGTCAGATGATGCGTAAGGTTAAGGTTGAGGACGCAGGCGACACAGGCTTTATGTCAGGTCAGACCTACGACAAGAACGAAGTTCTTTACGAGAATGAGCAGATTAAAAAGCGTATTGCCAACGGCGAAGAAGGTCTTCGTGAGGCAACATTCACTCAGCTCCTCCTCGGTATCACAAAGGCCGCTCTTGCAACAGACAGCTTCCTTTCAGCCGCATCATTCCAGGAAACAACAAGAGTTCTTACAGATGCCGCTATCAAGGGTAAGGTTGATCCGCTCGTCGGTCTTAAAGAGAATGTTATCCTCGGTAAGATTATCCCTGCAGGTACAGGTATGAAACGTTATCGTTCTGTACAGCTTGACTGCGATGAGGCTGCAGAGGACTATCTCGAAGAACAGCGTCTTGCAGCAATGAGAAGGCTGGAAGAAGGCGATGAATCCGAGGATGATGCAAAGGATAAAGACAAGTCCAAGGAAAAAGCAGAAGAAGCTCCGGAATCTGAAGAAGTATATTTCACATCGACAGAGGATGATGAGTAGTTTATAAAATGCAGTTGTTACGAGAAGCACTTTAACAAAATACTGTTTTAGTGCTTCTTGTTATGCTGTCATTGAAAAGAAATCACTGTGACAACTAATTGCGGCAAGGCAATACTATATTTTCTCGATGGCAGAATTCATCAAATTGCTGTTGAGAAATATAATTAGACCATCGACATAATAAGCGATATGTGATTGTAGGAAACGGTGGAATATGGGAAGTTTGAGAAACTTAATTTTAAGAAGAGAAAAAATGCATATTTTACTCTTCTTTTTTTGTTCCAGTTTTTTCAAAAATATGGTAAAATAAGAGATACCAATACGGGGATTACGACAGCGTATGCACACCGATACAAAAATGTATAGGGGAGTGATGCAATGGATAAAGAAAGTATAGTAGACGTCCTCACTGCTGATACCGACGTATTTTTTGCCTGTTGGGATACAGACAATGGATGGCAGGTATTAACCAATGGAAATGCGAGTTTCCCGGCAGCATTATTTGCACAGAAAGGAATTGAAGCGTTACGCGATGTCGTTGCAGAAACAGACGGCAGATTATGTGATAACTTTTTGCAAGAAATTCACCGTGGTGTGGAAAGTCATTATAACGAAGACGTCATTAAAGGAAATTGTCGTACGGTACATATGCATATATTAGATATGCATGGAGAACGTATATATTATCGCTTAAAATGCAATTTTATGAAAAGGGACGATGGAAGCATTGAGAAAATTGTTTTTCAGGCGAGAGAGTTGGATGCCGAAGAGAAATATCGAATTCATTTAGCACAATCGGTTACAAACGATCGCAATCCCAACGTGTTTACGCAAGATGTTATGAAATTGATGCGAAAGCATCAGGAATGTAAATTTGCGCTTATTCAGTTAGATGTAGAACGTTTCAAAGTGATCAACGAAATGTACGGAGAAGATTTTGGTAACGATCTTTTGAAATATTTCGAAAACACATTGAAATATATCTGTAATGAGATGCAGTTATATGTTCGTCTTACGGCGGATGTATTTATGATAGCTACACCATATGAAACAAAGGAGGATATATTAGGTTTCGTAAGTATGCTCGAGCAGAGATTGTCCGGTTATGACAATGTTAAATATACACTCGCATTTGGTGTTTGTTTCGTAACAGACATAAATACCAATTTACGTTTATATGGAGACGGGGCAGCATTAGCAAGGCAAAGCATTAAGGGAGATGCACTACACAAAGTTGCGTTCTATCAGGAATCTATGCGTGCGGATGCACGTAAGCGTAAGGTTTTAGAAGATGCTATGCATCAAGCGTTGGAGAACCATGAATTTATCATGTATTTGCAACCGAAGTACAGTATTTCGACATACAAAATGGTAGGCGCAGAAGCTCTTGTTCGCTGGCAGCATCCAGAGAGGGGCCTAATACCGCCCAACGATTTCATACCGATATTTGAAGAAAACGGTTTTGTGATCCCTCTAGATGAGTTTATGTGGGAGGAGGCATGCAAACTCCTTGCGGAATGGCAACGCGAGGGTAAAGAAATGCTTCCAATCTCCGTCAACGTCTCTAGAAGGCATTTGATAGATGTACATTTTGTAGAGGTATTGAATCATCTGATAGAGAAGTACCAGATACCAAAACGATATCTTGAAATTGAGATCACAGAAACAGAGCAGAGTAAGATGCAGGAAAGGGGTATAGCATTACTCAAAGAAAATGGATATACTCTGCTAATGGATGATTTTGGATCCGGTTACTCGACATTGAATATGCTTAAAGATACGCAATTTGATGTCATTAAGATCGATCGTGGTTTTTTACAAAACTTTATTGCATCCGATCGTGGACAAAAAATAGTAGAGCATACGATCAAAATGAGCCAGGATATCGGTTTGGGGATGGTGGCAGAAGGCGTAGAGACTAAGGAGCAGGCAGAATTTTTGTCAAACTGTGGCTGTGATATAGCGCAGGGGTTTTATTATGCAAAACCAATGTGTGTAGCAGATTTTAAGCAATTACAACTTGGAAAGGCAAGGTGATAGATATGAGACATAAAATTATTTGCATTGACCGAATGTGTGGAAGCGGTGGTAAAGAGATTGGAAGACTGGTCTCCAAAAAGCTTGGTATAGGATTCCATGACAGCAATCTCTTGGAATTAGCCAAAGAACATGGTGGAATCACATCGAGTTCACTGGATGATTCTGATGAAAAGGCTACCAATCCGTTTTATTACAAACTGATTTATGAGGGGAATGAGAATGTAAAACAGGAACAACCGGCAACAGAGATGCTGTTTCACCTGCAGAGTGCGGTAATTCAGCAGATTGCCAAGGAAGAGGACAGCGTGATCGTGGGACGGTGCGCTGATTTCATTCTCAAAGATGACGACGTTGACATCCTCAGTGTGTTTATCACAGCACCTTTAGCAGACCGCATCACGCGAGAGATGGATGTTGATGATA
>OJMG01001700.1_pt1 | contig 19969 bp, 21 predicted proteins | sample 1597141 | NCBI WGS metagenome assembly OJMG01 (sample SAMEA2452119, study PRJEB22498) | human gut metagenome | biome: human feces; feature: human gut; material: feces | place: Australia | collected 2012 | reverse complement strand
TTTTGTTTTTGGAACAAATGAAATACTATTTTCATCTTCTAAATTTCTTAATAGTTCTTCTAAAGAAGTTGGCTTTTTTTCTTTTATACAATTACCACCAAATACATCTATATAAAGTATCATTTCCTCTGGATTTTTAAATCCAAGTTCTAAATATTTGCTTACATCCATAATCAAGTCCTCCTTGTATAATTATTATACCATACATTTTCTAATATAACGATTTCTTTTATCATTTTTTGAAATATTATGATATACTTATATCAGTTAGTAGTTATTACTACCTATAAATTTATGCCTAGCGGTTGTTATACTTCCACCAAAAGGGCACCAAATTAGCAAAAAACTCGAACTATCACAGTTCGAGTTTTATATATATAAATTATTTTTTTAATAATGATTTTACTAATACCTTTGCTTTTTTCAAAGGATTATTTTCTTTAACAGTATCCACTTTTTCCGTATTAGTATAATCTTTATTAATTGCATTATCTATTTCTTCGGTAGAAATATTTAATCCCATTTTTTTATTAAATTCATTTATAAATCTTTTGCTTCTTTCATAACCTCTTTCTGGAATAGTTCTACGCGAATACAATAATTTTAATGCCACTAACTGTAATACTTTATTTCTTAACTCAACATCACAATTATGATCATACACACACTTTTCAAGTTCATTAAAGCTAAATTCTTCACTATATTTCTCTTTAAATAAGTTTAATAATTCATCTAATGTAATATTATCAGTATTAACATAATCTTTTAAATTGTAATCAATTTCCACTTTTCCACTTTCAGTATCAGCATGCAACAAGAAATTAGGCACTATACTAGATTCAATATTTTTTCTATATATACTCATAAATAGTATTGGCTTTTCTGCTACTATTTCATTCTTATCATCATATACATTTCTAAATTCTTGACCAGTAGAACGATAATCACATTCCAGCAAGTATAATTGCTCACATGGTAGTCTATACATCAATTGTTTTATATCCATTAATTTTGATAGTGGCTTTATCTTTTCAAAATCAAAGTGTCTTATTTCCTCATAATACTCCATTTCACGCTCTGGATATTTAATCTCATACCACGTTGTAATATTATCTACAAGTTCCTGCAAACCTTCAATATCAATAAACGGATGATATCCCTTTTTTACCGAATCTTTAAACCAAAATAGTAATTCTTTATTCTTTAGTACTTCATATTTTTTTAAGTCCTGCTCATAAAATTTTTCTGCTTGTATAATTGTCATACCAAAACCTCACATTTCTAATAACAATTATAACATAGATTTTTTATGTATTGATAAAAACTTACTTATTGACTATAATAATTGTTAGTTTTTAGGGGGAAATTAAAGTTATGGCATACTATAATAGAAAATATCAGGAAATAAAACTAAATAATATGGAGTATCTAAGTAGTGGTGGATGTGCACAAGTCTTCTACGATAAAGATAAAGTATTTAAAGAATATTCATCAAAAACAACATTAAACTGGCGATTAAGTGAAAAAATGTTTGATATACTTAAAGATATTGATAATCCAAACTTTATAGAACTGTTTGATATTTATAGTGACTGTAATCGAATAGGATTATTTAAAAACAGAATAAAAGACAAACCATTTATAGTAGATGCATACACAGCAAAATATTATCCCGGAAATAATTTAGTAAATGTAATGTTTGAACAAAAGGACTATTTATTAGAAAATATAAAAAATCTAGAAAACTTATTTGAAACTTTTTCAGATTATAGAATATGTGCTGAAGATGTAAAAAAAAGTAATACCATAATTAATAGAAATGGAATTGTAATAATAGATCCCGATCTATTTTATATGTTTAATAAAGATACAAGTAAAGACTTTAGAACACTCATAAATAAGAGAAGATTATTAGAGTTACTTAGAAGTATTATGATAAATTCAGAACCAGGTGAAGTCGATTATCAGACATTTAATAATGGTATTGATATGGAAATACTTGACTTCAAAGTGACTGAAAAAACAAGCATTAGCAATGAAGTTGCTAAAAAGTTAAAATATGTAAAAAGACCGATAAACCTTTTTAATAAAACTACAGAAAGCAAAGGAAACTAACTATGACAAGAAGAATGTTTAACGAAGACGCCTACTCTCTAGGATTATTATATCTATATAAATATAGTAATAAAGAACAAAAAATGGCTTTATTAGATAACTTAAAAAAGTTTCATCAAGCTATTGAAAATATACTAGAAGAAAATAATAGTAAAAGTTATAATCTATATAGAACAATGTTGTTTGATAATGAAATTTATTTTAAGATGGAGAAACATATTGTATTTTAAAACCAGATTTAAATATTCAAAAGGTGGAAACTATGTATATAGACGCAATACCAAAAGAACATTTATCTGCAGCAGAATCCAACAATGCACTAAAGTATTTAGGATTAATTAAAGTTAATGAAAAGATCATTTATAAAAATGCTTTTTATAATGAACTAATAGAAAAGTACAAATTAAAATATGAACTACCAACTAGATATCCTAAATTAGATATTACTGAACAATATAACTCAATAGTAGAAAATGGTTTTATAGAAAAGTTTTGTTTAACTAAAGAAGAAAAAAGTATAGTTAAAGCTTTAAGAAATCAAGAGAAAAGTTTTCAAAAAGTCAAAAAAATGTAACACACCTTTGTTACATTTTTTTAGTCATCTACTTCTTTATATTTAGATTCATATAAATCTACTTCTTCTTCTTTTTTATCACTACTCAAGAAATCACGCATATCTGGTAATTCGTCAATGCTAGCAAGTCCAAAGTAATCTAGAAAATCACTTGTTGTTTCATAAAGAATTGGTCTACCTGGTAAACTACTTCTACCAGACTCTTTGATAAAGCCCTTAGCTACTAATTTTCTAACCATTTGAGCACTAGCTATACCTCTTAATTGATCTATTTGAATTCTAGTTAACGGTTGATTATAAGCAACAATAGCAAGAGTTTCTAAAGCAGCTTGACTAAGTGAGTGAGTTTCTTTATTTTCAAGTAGTTTTTGATAATACAAATGATGTTCTTTTTTAGTAGTAAGTTTAAGTTTATTACCTAAAAATTCTATTTTTATTCCTCTACTATCTTTAGAATACTCTTCTTGTAAAGTAGCAATTAATGCTTTAATCTCTTCAAAATCTATTTCTAGTATATCTTTTATTTGTTCAAGAGATAATCCATCATCTCCTACTATAAATAATAATCCTTCAAGTACTGCTTCCATTTTATACCCCCTCACAAATTATCTCATCATAAATTCCTTCTTGATGAATAATTAACTCTTTATTCTTAGCCATTTCTAAAATAGCTAGAAAAGTAACTACTATATATTCTCTACTTCTAATAGAAAACATTTGATAAAATGATACTTTACCTTTTTCTTTTAGTAAATTCTTTATTTCATGTCTTCTACTAGATACTGATATGCCTTTTTTAGTAACCTTAGTATTAAGTGGTTTTTCTTCTTCTTTTCTAATTAAGAATTTTTTAAAAGCATCTATTAGTAAATCAACAGAACCACCTTCAAAAGTAGTTTCTTCTTCTTGATAATTACTATATTTTTCAGGAGCTTTAGTATATATTTCACTTCTTAACTCTTCTTTTTCTTTTAAATCTTTACTTATCTCTTTATAGGCTTGATACTCTAATAATTTATTAACTAATTCTTCTCTTGGATCTTCCTCTTCAATCTCCATCTCTTGTTTCTTTTTAGGTAACAACATCTTAGCTTTTATCTCTATTAATTCACTAGCTAAAACTAAATACTCTGATATTTCCAAATTAACTTTTTCCAGATTATTGATATATTTAAGATATTGTTCTGTTATTAAATTTATCTCAATATCAAAGATATCCATTTTATTTTCTTTTATAAGATGAAGAAGCAAATCAAGTGGTCCTTCAAATCCATCTACTCTAAACTCCATACTATCAACCTTTCACTTGAAATTATAACAAATAATAGCATTATTTTCAAATTATTGTTATACTTTAGGTGGTGATTTTATGAAACAGTTTGTTAAAAAAGATGAGGCATTTACTTGTATTAATTGTGGTAAAGAAGTTAGTCCTTTAGGATATACAACAAGAGATCATTGTCCACACTGTCTTTATTCCATTCATATAGATATTATGCCCGGTGATAGAGCCAATCCGTGTAAAGGTATTTTAAAACCAATCGGTATTGAAAAATTTAAGGATACTTATAAGATTGTCTATAGATGTGAAAAGTGTCATGAAGAACATAAAAATATAATGGCCACTGATGACAGTCTAGATGAAATCATTAATATTTCTAAAGGAATTAATTAAAAAAAAGAGGAAAATATTTCTCTCACATAAATTATTTTTTTCCCCATCTATTAGTATAAATTATTTTATCTACTTTTTTTACTAGTATTTTTTCACTAGTTTTTTTCTTTGAAACTATTTCATTTTTTTCATTCTTAGTAATTTTATAAGTTATTTCTGTTTTACCATTCTTTCCCTTTTTATATACTTTTCCATTTTTAAATAAACTAAACTTATATTTTGTTTTGTACTTAATTTTTTTAGTCAGTATCTTAGTAGTTGTGTATAAGCATTTACCATCACTTACATTTGCCTTCTTATCATAGTTATCAGCTTTTTCATCCATACAGCCTAATACTTTAGCAATGCAACTACCATCATCTTTATTAGCGCTACTATTATAGTTAATAGCATTAATATTAGTGCATCCATATACATAAGATCTAATATAAGAATTGTTTCTACTAGAACTATTACTACTAGAATAACTGCTTTCTGATGCACAACCACCATGCCGAGAACAGCATCCACTATGACAATCAGTACAAGTTTTACTAACTGTACCATCCCTACACATAATATTAGCATAAACATCAGTATAGCTAAACATAATAATAAAACAACTTAATAATAAAACTAACCTTCTCATTTTTCTCACCTAAATATATTATAATATTATGAAAAGAAAAAATCCAGACTAACTGGACTCATTACTTATAGTCTTTATCTTTTTACCTACTATAATTATATATTCTCCCTCATTTGTAACATCACAAGTTTGTAAAACTATTATTTGGTCATTTCCATCTATACTGATATTAGTATCATATAATGACTTATTTTTTAACCATTCTAGATGTTTTCTATACGTTTCATCTGTAAAATTTAAATTAACATGTTGATAGTCTTTATCTGTTTTATAAATAGAAAATATTTGATAGTAATAAGTATTATCAATATCTTTAAAGGTAATAGTTGGATGATTATAATAATAACTACTATTTAAATATTTTTCTAAGATATTAAATTCTGTATATACGTTATTAGAGTTATGTCCATAAATAATTACTTTCTTATCACTTGTATTATTACGATAATCCATAAAGACACTACCAAGAGTATTAGCTTTTTTATTAATTAAATGATTTAAATAATAGCTGTTATCATTTCCTTTTACAATTGGAACTCTTAGACTAGTATTACTAATAGATAACTCTCCTATTATGTCTTTATTAGAGAATCTATTTTGGTATCTTTTAATTATATTCTTTTCATAAAAAGTATCTTCTTCTACTTTATCATTTACCTCTTCTTTTAAAGTAGTTACATCTTTATAAGTATTAGTAATTTCTTCTTTAGCTTTTTCATCTTTCTTATTTAAGGCAGTACTGCTAAAGTTAAAATACCAAATAAAGTTTACTATAATTATTAAAGATATTAGCATAATATAAATTATTCTTGCTCTTTTTTTCATTTTTATCACCCTTTTTATACTCCAAAAGAATCCAAAAGGATTCTTTTATCTTAGATATTATATTTCTTTTTAAGACCTAGTCCTAAAGATATAGCACCAACAGTTGATAATATTATAAAGAAGAAATCACTATTAGTATTATTAACTCCTGTCATAGGTGGTACTATTTCTCCAATTTCAATTCTATCATAAACATAAATTACTTCAATAGTTCCATCAATATATTTACCGGTTTCATCACCTTTGATTTCTACTAAATAGTATCCATCAATATCTTTATAATCTGTTAAATAATCTTTTCCTACCATTTTAGTAAATTCACTACTTGGTAATAATGTATTACCATCAGCATCTACATATTTAACAATTAATTTACCATATTTAGCTTTATACTTAAGTTGCATATCAGCCATAAAGTTAAAACCAAGGTAAGAGTTAGGTGTATATCTACCTATATTTTTTAATACTCCAGAGATAGTATAACCTTCACCCTTAGAATTAAGAGTACCTGCTCTTTCTATAATATCACTATCGCCTTTAGTTTTATCACGCATATAGCTACCAACTGAATAATCACTTCCAGTATTATCACTGGCACTATTTGCTACATCTTTATTATCGGTATATTCACCATTTTCATTTTTTTGATCAAAATAGAATGATAATCCTTCATTATAGAAATAATTGTAAGCTAGTAATAAAACTGTTTCATTAGTTTCAATAGAAAATTCTCCAGATTCATTACCCATTGATTGATATAAATCATTAATCATCTCATCAGTTAATTCTGTAATGCTTGAAATATTATAATATGCTAAGAAAAAATCTAGCGGACTATTATAACCTTTAGCTTGTAAAGCACTATCTACTTCTTCTTTTGCTCTTTTTTGATTAGCTGGTAACCAAGTTATTCCTAATTCTTTTTTATAAGCAGCATTAAGTACATAGAAAGGATCTACATCAGATAACATTTCCCTAATTATTCCTTTATTGAATTGATCAAGTCTTGTATAGTTTGTCTTATATTTACTATTATAAAAGTCTAATAAATATTTAGCATAATCAGCTATACCATTATATCCTTTACCAGTTAAAGCAGCTCCTACTACATCATCAGTCATATTTCTACCACTTGAATTAGGTATTAAAGCTTGTAATGCCGTATTATAAGTACGTCTAAAAGTAAATCCTTCTGGTAATGTTACTTGATTGAATAATTTATCATTAGTATTATTAGTAGTTGGTGTTGTTTCCTTTTCTTTATATACTAATGGTTCTGTTGGAAATATCTCAAAAGATGTCTCTTCATAATAATAATCATAATCAGATAAGTTATTAATTACCATTCTAACTCTAAACTTATCCCCTGCTTGGAATGGATTACGAAACTGAAAATAATCTTCATCTAAACCTTGTTCAGCTCCATATTTTTTAAATTCCTCATAAATTTTATTTGAGATTTGTTCAAACACTTCTGGTGCAATGACAATCTCATCATTATCATAATTAGCTGGTATAGTTACGTTGACAGTAATCTCACCATATACTTCTTGCCACATAGCATCTACAGTTAATTTTGATAAATCATAAGTTACTTCTAGTCCCTCACTAGTAGTTAACTTAGGAATAGAATCTGTATCCCACTTTGACGTTTCAAGAGCAGAAACATCAGTAGTAAAGAATACAAATCCTAATAGTAGTACAACTACAAATAGAATACTTCTTACTGTTTTTTTCATTTTTTTCTCCTCCACATTTTATCAAGAGAATAAGATATAATTACCGAACCCCTTCGAAGAAATTAAACATTTCCTTGATTTAGCTCACTATACTAATGGTAAATTAACAAATTGTCAACATTTTTTAGTCGAATTTTGCAAATTTCATAAGAAAAAAATCTGGAAATTTAAAATTCCTAGATTTCACTATTTCTTACAACTATTAATTTAGATACACTAACTAAACTTACAATAGTAATTAAAGAAGCAATTAATAGTTCAATATTATTATCAGAATCTACTAAAGTATTAGGTGGAGTAATATCATCTACTCTTGTCATACCTTTTTCTTCAATATCCCATTTAGCATAAACTGTTAATTCACTAACTGGTTTACCATCAATCATTAATTTAGTTGTCCCATCAAACTTAGTATTTAATAGTTTATATAACTCTTCAAAGTTACCTTCCAAGGCATACTTCTTAGCAAGTTCACTATCACTTGCTATATACCAACCCTTAAATACATAACCATCACGAGTTGCTACAGCAAGTAGTTTTTCAGCAAGATTCATATTATTACCATAGATAGTAACATCTTGGGTAAATCTAGAATAAAGTCCTGCTTTTAATAAGTTATCTTGTAATGTCTTACTAAATCCTACATTTAAAATGCCAGCTGTTCCAAGAGATGAAATAAATCCTTCTGTAGCATCATATCTTAAGATTGATACTGGTGTCCAAACATAAGCTTTACCTTGATCATCATATCTAAAGACATAATCATATCTAGTTGAATTATTTGGATCATAATAAGTAAAGCTATTCTTATCTTCAGTCATTTCTTTATTATTATTTTTATTTAATTCAAAATCAACTAATTTAGTTGAATCATTATTAATAGGACCTGTATATTTTTCGTCTTCCTTCTTTTGGTCATTATAATTACCAAAATCACCAGTCATATTTTCATGATTTGCTTTTACACTACCACTAAGTATAATTGTTTGTTGATTACTATTAAATCCTTCTATTTCTTTTTGAATTACGTTATCAGTAGTAGCTATTTTACCAATAGTATAACCATCTACTATAAACTTACCAGCATAAGCTTCATGATAACCAATACCATGTCTTTTATTATCTAGTAAAGTAAAGGAACTATCAGTTACTTTAACTTCAGCATTAAACACAGCAATTCCAGAGTAAAGTGCTACTGTAAAACCACTTCTATCTTTTAATGAATTATCATTTTTTATCTTGTCACCTTCTACAGTAAAGTTTTTAGATACCCCATTATTATTTGCATTTAATATAGATGAGTTAACTAATACTTCTGTAATGGTATCACTTTTTTCGCCATAGAAAGCTATACCTGCTCCACCATTATTATTTGCATTAATAGTAGATGATGTAATAGAAGTCTTTCCACAAAAAGCTATACCATTACCCATATTCCAAGGATAATCACCTTGATAGTAAGGTCTTGTTTGACTATAGTTATAATTGCCATAAGCTTCTTGACCGTTATTATTTACATTTATTGTAGAGCCTATAATTTCAGCAGTATTTTCAACCCAAATACCAGAGTTTGCTCCACAGTTATTAGCATCAATTGTTGAATTTTTTACTGTTAAATTATTAGCATACATATTAGATGCTGTATATTTAACATTAGCCCAAGGACCATCAGAGTTATTACTAATATTTAAGTATGAGTTAATAACCTTGATATTTCCTCCATTAGTACCCCAACTATGATTATTTGTCATAGAAACATTTGAACCAGTTATATTGATTTGATCATTATCACCACTAACACAAACAGCATCTACTCCATTATTATTCATAGTAACTTTATTAACATTAGTAAAGTTTAAAATATTTGTTGAACCAGATTCCATTCCGGCATGATAACCACTAACTTTACTATTATTACTCATATCTACTAAAGCCATATCATTAAAGTTAAGGATAACTTTTGCACTTCCCATTACATTAATACCAGCCATAGTATTATCACTAGCTATAAAACTAGAACCATTAGTACCATTTAAGTTAAAGATTGTTCTATAACCAATCCACATACCACTTCCATGATTTTGTTCAGTCTCTAAAGAATTAATTAAGGAAAGTTTACTATTATTAACTAAATCTAAAGTAACATCACAATCATTAGAAACAAATATTCCTTCTCTATATGAAGAAATAGTCAAATCACCATCGATAGTTAAGTTTGACTTAGTATTATCTTTAAATAAAATACCAAAGTTATTACCATTATCACTTGTAAAAGTAACTTTACCAGTCATTTTAAAAGTCTTATTACCATCAACAGTAAGAGATAAATTCTGATATTCACCTGTTGCAAATTCAATTGTATCATTTGAATCGACTATGCTTTGTATTTCTTTATTAGTCATATCAGTTGTTACACTAACAGTTGCAGCCTTAACATTTGGTATAAACATCATAATAAATACAGCACATAATACCATCAATGATTTAGAAAATTTTTCTACCATTTTTCTTCCTCCCAATAGATATTAATCAAGGAAACATAACTTACCGATTAACCCCATCTAAATGATAAATAATCCCCCTGAATTAGCTCATTATACTAAAGAAAAATTAACAAACTGTCAATATTTTTAGCTAAATTTAATAAATTTCGGTAGAAAAAAGTTGGAAAATAGAAAATTCCAGCTTTTTAGTTTTCTAATGATAATTTTAATATTTCGAGTGAAAAGAGACAATTATTTTAATTTATTACATTTTTTACTATTTTTTTCTTTTTTAGCAATCAAGCTTCCATCTACTTTATAAATAGCAACTCCACTTATAGAATCATATAACTTTAGGTATCTATTTAAAACATCTTCTACTGAAACAAATGGTGGAATATCATCGTCATCTAATATTGGTTCAAAAGGAACAAAATCAATCATAAAGCCATCAATTGTTTTTGAAAATGGGCCTACTCGATAGGAATTGTTGTTATAGAAGTAAATCACTCTATAATCATCAGTTGCAGTTACAGTATTAAAATCATATATTAATTCTTCTTTGTAAACAACACTATCATTAATAGTTTTTATCATCTCTAATCTTTTTTCCCATACAATTTTGATTAACACTATAAATAGCAACTCCTAAAGCTTTTTTATTATCACTTAAAAACAAAGATAAAATATCATCTATACTTTTACATTTAATATTATTGTCTTTAAAAAGCTCAATAAAATCTTCTATATTCTTAGCATACAACCATCTTGGTGCTTCGTGATACTTTTCATAGTAATATACAATTCTATAACCATCATTATATGTTACGTAGTCTTTGTAATACATTAAATCATCTTTTTTTATTTTCATAGTATAACTCCTTATTACTAACATCCATTAATTACATTTTATTTAAAATTTATTTTATTATTGAAATTTTTTTTCAAAGACAATACAAGTTGTTTCATTGAAACACTATATTCATCAATAGAAACAGGAAAGCCATACATAAATCTAATATTTAGAGTATACCTGTTTTGCATATCTGCAGAAAATGGCAAATAAGGCAGGAGATCTTTTCGGTCACCAAGAGTAAAATAGTCAATACTAAATATTTTTAATAGTTTTAAAAATATTTAGGAAGAAACACTATTTCTCAATATTTAATTATAAGTGTTTAAAAGGTATTGCTTTATTCTAAAATATATATAAACACTATGAATGATTATATTTAGAAAATCAATATACTTCCGACAAAAATAAAATAATTAAATGTCTGTTTTTTCTACAATAATAATTATCTTTATTCTCATTTTTAAAGTGCAATTTTTGCACTTTAAGATTCTTATTCCATTAAGAAATAAATATTTATACCAATACAAAAAATCTGAAAAACAGTAATTCCAGATTTTTATTTTTAATTCTTATCTTTAATGATATTCTTACTGCAATAGTAAGTTAGTAGAAAATAACTACCATAGATTAAAACAATGAATATAGCAGTAATTATGATAGAAGATAATTTTATATTAACTCCAGTCATAATTAATATTTTATTACAAAAGATTATTCCAAAGATAGAATGGATGATAGCAAGAGCTAATGGTAATAAGAAGAAGACTCCTATTTGTTTAAACAAAGCTTTATTAATCATCATATCACTAGCTCCTATCTTTCTTAAGATAGTAAACTTTATTTTATTATCATTAGATTCAGATAACTCTTTTAAAGCTAAAATAGCAGCACAAGATATTAGAAAAATTATTCCAAGATATAATCCAATGAAAGTAACCATTGCTCCTAAGCCAATACTAGAGTTATAAATATCAGATTTAGTATTAAAAGTTAAATTAGTATTAGAAAATTCTTTAAAGTCCATAAGATTAGTGATTACTTTATCTGCCTTTTCTCTATTTCCTTTATAATCAGCTAATTTATAATACATATACTTAGTTGCCTTATCTAAAGCTTCATCTGGTAAAACAATAAAACCAACATTAGAAGCATTACTAGTCATATCATAAAAGCCATCAATCGAATAACTATATTTAGGATAATAATTAGTATTATTAATAGTAATAACCGTTCTTCTTTTTAAAGCTTCATCTTTAATATTTTTCATAGAAGGATAATTAGCAACTACTACATAATGATTATCATCTAAAGTTAACCTATTTAATCCAAGACTCTTAGCCATCTTATTATAATCACTTATCTTCATAAGTTCTATTTCACCGTTATATCTAAGGTAAGGATATTTCTTTTTAACTATCTTATAATAATCACCAAGACTACTCTTTAAAGTAATCCCTTCATCTATATATAAAGTAAAATCTGTTATATTAGTAAAATACTTATGATAATTAAAGTTAAGTTTAGCAAGTGACTCATTAATTGTTAATAATGAATCTTTCTTTTGTTCTTCACTATAACCATAAACATCACCATCAGGATTATACCTTTTACTTATTTCAATATCTCTTGGAGCATATTTAATCGAAGAATTGTTTAAAGAATTTCTAAGAGATAAAGCACTAGATAGTACACAAATAGTCGTAAATAACATTAAACAAATAATAGTAACTGAAAAGACTGTTGTACTTGCTTTACTACTTATCCCTTTAATAACAAAACTATTTAATTCTTTATAGTAAAGCTTTTTATCCTTCTTTAATACTTTTAAAAGAAAACCTGATAATGAGAAGAATACTAAGAAAGTACCAACTGTTCCTAAGATAATTGGAAATATAATACTAGTATCACTACTTAATACTTTGTCAACATCACCTACTACTAGATAATAAGCATAAATAAGTATTCCTACTGCTATTAAGAATAGAAAAAATGCTACTTTCGTATTTTTAAGTCTTAGTTTTTCCCTCTTAGAGCTAGAGTTAATTAAATCTATAAGTTTACATTTATTAATAATAATAGTATTAAAAAGCATAACAATTAAATAGATTATACCAAAATAGATAATTGTCTTAATAAAAGCACTGCTTGAAAAGACAAACTTAAACTTAGTTAAATTCACCTCAAACATACTAGCTACTAAAACACTCATCAGTTGTGATAAGATAACACCTAGCAATAAGCCAACTCCTAAAGATAGAAAACCAATTAGTAGTGTTTCAATAAATAGAATCAAAGATATTTTTCTTTTACTCATACCAAGTGTTAAGTAAATAGCAAACTCTTTATTTCTTCGCTTCATTAAAAACCTTGAAGCATAGATTATCAAGAATCCTAGGATAAATGATACAAAGACACTAACTACTGATAAGATATTAGTCATAAGTCTAATAATTTCATAAGTTGATTTAGATAAATCCATCATAGCAGTCTGACTACCTATAGAGTTAAAAACATAGAAAATACTAACTCCTAACATAAGAGTAAAGAAGTAAATTGCATAGTCTTTTATACTCTTAGCAATATTCTTAACTGATAGTTTACAAAGCATCATTTAAATCACCACCAAGTACCGTTACAACATCTATTATCTTATCAAAGAACTCTTTTCTTGATGAATCACCTTTATATAATTCACTAAATATCTTTCCATCTTTAATAAAGATTACTCTACTAGCATAACTTGCCGTAAAAGCATCATGGGTAACCATAAGAATAGTAGCTGCTAATTCTTGATTTAAATAATTAAACTTTTCTAATAACATCCTACTAGACTTAGAGTCAAGAGCTCCTGTTGGTTCATCTGCTAAGACTAACTTAGGATTAGTAATTATGGCTCTAATAGATGCAATTCTTTGTTTTTGTCCTCCACTCATCTCATAAGGATATTTATTTAAGATATTAGTAATATCTAATTCTTTAGCTAGTTTACTAACTCTTTTTTCTATCTCTTTATAAGGTACATTTTGAATAGATAAAGCAAGAGCTATATTCTCATAGCCAGTTAAAGTATCTAAAAGATTAAAGTCTTGAAAGATAAATCCTAACTCTTCCCTTCTAAACTTATCTAGACTATTACCCTTAAGCTTAGTAATATCTATATCTCCTAAATAAATATGTCCTGCTGTTACTCTATCAATAGTTGAAATACAATTTAGCAAAGTAGTCTTACCACTACCACTTGCTCCCATAATAGCTACAAATTCTTGCTTAGCTACTGAAAATGATAATCCATCTAAAGCTTTTGTTAAACTAGATCTTGCTCCATAATATTTTTGAATATTATCGATTGTTAATAATTCATTCACTTTTAAATCACCTCACTTACCATATTAATAGATATTATTCATTTTGTCGTATTTCTAATATTACAGTATCTTACAATTTTGTAATACTACTATAATTATTATAGAAATCATTAATTCCAAAGGTAATAGTAACTAAAGTATATGAGTTAATAGTAGATTCTATCTCTAACTTATGACCTAATTTATCACAAAGCTTCTTAGCAATATATAATCCCATTCCTGTTGACTTACTATTATAAATACCATTACTACCAGTAAAAGATTTATTAAAGACTTTAGGTAAATCGTTTTTAGAAATACCCCAGCCATTATCAAGGACAGTAAGTTTAATCTTATCGTTTTCTAAGAAAGCATCTATTTTAATATAACTATTTTTAATATTTCTTTTATATTTAATACTATTATTAATAACTTGATTTAAAATAAACTCTAACCATTTATAATCAGTAACTACTTTTAAAGAGTTAGTATTTACTATAAAGTCGATATTATTTTCTAATAAATCATCTTTATTTTTTAAAGCTACTCTACTAATTATTTTGTCTAAGCTAACTGTTTGAAAAGTAAAGTCTTCTTCTAAGTAATTACTTCTTACATAATATAGTATTTGGTCAAGATAGTTATCTAATCTTTTAAGTTGAAATAAATACTTGTTATCCATCTCTTTATGATTATGAGTCATCAACATAAGAGTAGCGAGTGGCATTTTAACTTCATGTATCCACATTTCAATATAATCTTTAAAGTCTTCTAGATTAAGTTTATACTTATCTATTTCTTCAAGCATTGACTTATCAGTTTCATATAGTATTTGTTTAATTAGTTTTCCTTCATAGAAACTAGGATTATCTATCGTTTCCATAACTAAGTATTTTTTATCAAGTCTATCTAGATTATTAATTAAGTTCAAGTAGAAGTTTTTCTTTCTAAAGTAATCAAAGGAGAAAATAGTAATACTATTTATTATAAGAATAAAAGAAGCCATCAAGGTTAGAAAGATAGATACTTTAAAAGCTAATAGTAAGAAAATGATTAATAAAATAGCAAGTAAATTTATTAAAATGATTAATATTTTATCTTTAAAGTAACTAGTTAATTTCATAATAAAATGTATCCTTGTCCTTTTCTAGTTTCAATTACATCTCTATAACCAAAGTCTTTTAATTTAGTTCTTAATCTACTAATATTTACTGTTAAAGCATTATCATTTATATACTCTTCATTATTCCACAATTCACTCATCAACTCATCGCGACTTACTATTCTATTCTGATTATTAAGTAAGTATAGAAAGATTATCATTTCATTTTTAGTTAATTCTATACTTAGATTATCTTTAGTTAAGACTCCTCTATTTTGATAGACATCTAAATCTCGATATTTAAGTTTATCCTTCACTTGATTTACTCTTTTAAAAACATTTTGAATCCTAAGAAGTAAGATAGTCGGATTATATGGCTTAGTGATAAAGTCATCTGCTCCATAAGATATTGATAACACCTCATCTATTTCACTTGCCCTACTAGTTAAAATAATAACTGGTACACTACTTTCTTTTCTAAGTTCTTTTAGTAAAAGTTCACCATTTAGGTATGGTATATTTACATCAAGCAGTACCAAATCTGGATTAGTCTTTAAAATATATTCTTTAGCATGTAAAAAGTCAGTAAGAATTAAAGTATCATAAGAAGCATTTTCTAACAAACCTTTTAATTCTTCTTGCATACTACTATCATCTTCTACTATTAGTATTTTTTTATTCATTTTTCTTCACCGTCTTAATTATAGCATCTATTTAGATAAAGTTTTATTACATTTTTGTAAGAATTATTGCTACGAGAAAAGTGCAAATTTTCATTTAGGATTGTTATCTAACTAATTTTATGATAATATGTATATAGATGAAGGAAACTTCATATAATAAAAAGGATACATTTGATTTTGTCCATCAGATGCTATCCCATATTTGAGTTTTTGCACCTGAATTCAACAAATGTTGAATCAGATGCTTTTTTCTTAATGAAATAAGAATATTAAGTTTTCTATTATTAATAGAAAGATTATGACATATAGAAAAAATTCTCTTTTTGTCATAAGCATCACTCCCTTCTATTTATTAATTAGAAGGGAAAGCATCTGATATTTCAAATGTATCCGAATTAATAGTAACAGACTAATTAGTATATATCAATAGAACAAGCTAAAAATATAGTACGAGAAAAGTATAAATTTTATTTAATAAAAATAAGTTTATTGCATCAGCTAAATTCAATGGTAACTTATAAACAGATGAGAAAAGTCTCATCTAAAGAATACATTTGATTCTGCAGATCAGATGCTTTTCATTGGTTTTGTCAGCATCCGAGTTAAACAAAAGTTGAAATAAAAACACTATTTCTAAAGATTAGACTTAGTGTTTTTTCTATTAATATATTTATCTTTCAAATAGTCCTGTTCATCTTGATACCAATTACCTCTTTTAATAATATGTGAGTATTCCCTTCTAAACTTCTTATCACTTTTAACAATTCTTCTTTTTTTATAAACTAATCTTTTTAAATACCTTTCCAAGAAAAACCTTTCATAATAATACTTTAAATACTTTTTTTCTTTTATAAGTCTTAATAATATTAAAATAAACATTAATAAAAAATAAGTACTAGGGTAAATTAAAAAGAATAAAAAAATTCCTGCTAAAGTTAAATAAGAAATAAAGAAGGTAACCTTATAACTATCTTGATAAGCGATAAAATAACAAAGAAGCACCTCTATTATTCTTCCACCATCTAAAGGATAAATTGGTAATAGATTAAAAACTAAAATATTATAATGAACAAGAGTTAGTAGTTTCAACTGATAAGTTGTAGTTAGAAAACTCTTAAAAAGCAAGTAGAAAACACACTGTGTAACTGGTCCCATAATAAGGACTAATAATTCTTCTATTATAGGACAATTAATAGATGATGAAAACTTAGCTATTCCTCCAAAAGGATAAAAAGTTATCTCCTTAGCATCCCATTTAAAAAGACAAGCGGTAAAGAAATGCCCACATTCATGAACAAATAGCAATAAAAAAGAAAGTAAAATTAAATAAAACTGTCCAGTTATAACGGCTAGGAAAAGGAATAATAAACAAGATTTATGAAACTTAACTTTTTGCAAGATAGCTTTGATAATCTACAAATTTCCCTTCCTTTTGAAATACTAAATATAAAGTTTTATTATTAACTTGTCCTATTAATGATCCTTTTTCTACATAATCATAAAGTTTAACATTTGCTTGCTTAATATTTCCATACCAAACATCTACTCCATTCATTTGTTGAACAATAACTACCTGCTTATAATTTTCTTTTTCACCAATATATACTACTAATCCACTTTCAAGTGATGGAATCATATACTCACTACTAACCGTTAACTTAACCCCATCATGATATAAACTCTTATCCTTATAAGATAGCTTTTCATTAAAGACTTCTTCATCAGTTACTATTTTATCAAAAGTTAGACTAGTTCCAAACTTCTCCTGCAAGAAATTCTTAACTGCAGAAAAAGGAAAATTTTCTTCATAAACATAATGATAAAAAGTCTTCTTGAAATTATTATTCATCTTGAAACCTATAAGTAAAATAAGTGTTACTATAATCGTTATTAAGACTCTTAGAACTATATTTTTAAAAAGATTGCTTTTACTAGATTTATTATCTTTATAAAACTTTGATTCAACCATTATCGTCACCTAGTAAAGTATATGTAAAAAGATAAAAAAAAGAAAAGACTAATTTAGACGTCTTTTGCGTTTAGTTCTTCTAGAAATTAAATACAATATATCACCATAAATAACATTTAGAATTAAGCTATGTACTATTAAATAAAAAACTTCACTAGTAGTAATAGGCACTATATTAAAGATAAATAATAAGAAAGATAAAATAATCTCATAAATAGCAATAATTAAACAGATAGAAAAAGCCGTTGTTAAGATATTAACCTCCAACTTCTTATATAAATATTTATAAATAATTGCTAACAGTAAGAAAAGAATAGCATTTGTAAATAATAAGTTAGTATAGAATAAATCATATAAAAAACCAACTATAAAAGCTATAATTAAATACTTATTCTCATCTTTCTTAAAAAAGGGGTAAATAACTAGTAGAGCAACTATTGTTAATAAAGGATTAAATAAAGTAATATCTCCTAGCATATAGTCTAGATAATTTGATAAAACTCCATCTAAAAGAAAAGAAATAATTAAAGTTAAATAAACAAAGAACATAACTACTTCTCCCCTTTTAAGACTGTTACATAATGAATACTATTAAAGTTTTGATTAGTCTTAATAGCTAATGTTTTACTAAGACCATATTTGTCAGTGGAAATAGATTCTACTTTCCCAATATAAATTCCTCTTGGAAACATTCCCCCTAAACCACTAGTTGTTACTGAATCATCTTTCTTAATATCAATATTACTATCTACTCCACTAACTAATATCTCATTTTTCTTTTTATCATAACCACTTAAGATAGCGTTAGTTTCTCCATTTGAAGTAGTAATAGCTACAGATACTTTATTATTAACGTCATTAGCCGTAATAAGTTTAACAGTAGCAGACTTATTAGTTACTTTCTCTAACTTACCAATTAAACCATTCTTAGTAATAACAACCATATTTTCACCTAAACCATCAGCTTTACCTTTATCAATAGTAAGAGTTTGATACCAATAACTCTTATTTCTATTTACAACCGTAGCATTAACAATCTCATAACCAGTTAAAGTTTGATTTAAGGCAAGTGTATCTCTTAACTGTTCTATTTCTTCTTCTAAGTGAACATTAATGTTTTTTTGAATTAAATAACTCTTACTAGCATCTTTATCTTTTTCTTTATTCAAAGTAGTAAATGGCGTCATTACAATCTTAGATATTGTAACAGCTCCATCTTTAAAGAATCCTTCTATAACCCCTATTTTTCTATTAGATGATAATGAATAAAATAGAAGGAAAAATGATATGAATATAGCACAAAAAACTATTATTATTTTTTTTCTTTTTTTCTTCTTCTGATACATACCTATCTTCCTTTCGCTACTTATCTAGTATACCTAAATCTTTTCTTTTTTTCAATTATTCTTATTTCTATTTTCAACAAAACTAAAATATTTATTCTCATTTACAATTAAATGATCAAGTATATATATTCCATGAAAGTCACCTAATTTTACTAAGTCATTTGTAAACTCTATATCTTTTTTACTAGGTAGTAATACACCTGATGGATGATTATGAATACAAATAATACCAGTAGCTGATACTTTATAAGCTTCCCTAAATATTTCTCTTGGATGAACACTACTTCTTTCCATTGTCCCCATAAACAAAAGTTTAGCAGTAATTAAGTTTCTTAGTTTATCAACATATAGACAATAAAAACACTCCTGTTTTTTACCATAAAACAAATACTTACTATAAGAAAAAACATCTTCTGCGGTTACTAGTCTAACTTTCTTAGTATCCGGTAACAAATATATTCTCTTACCAAGTTCTATAGCTGCTAATAAAGTAGTTGCCTTAGCTTTTCCTATTCCCTTTATCTTACATATTTCTTTTAAATCATTATCTACTGTTGCTGAGAAAAACGCCTTGCATGATGTATTAGGAATATTTTTCATAATTGTATTAATATCAGTTTCAAATCCCTT
>OJMG01001685.1_pt1 | contig 20078 bp, 9 predicted proteins | sample 1597141 | NCBI WGS metagenome assembly OJMG01 (sample SAMEA2452119, study PRJEB22498) | human gut metagenome | biome: human feces; feature: human gut; material: feces | place: Australia | collected 2012 | reverse complement strand
CTTCTCCTAATGGGTATTCACGCACTTCAACATCAGATATCATCACTCCGGGAATTTACAGTAGCTTTTCATGTCTTTCCTTTTCTTTCAGCACCTCTTCATCCGGTTCAATCTTCATCAACTCGATTTCTTCAACCCTCGGAATGGTTTTTATCGGCACAAAGGAGTCATCCTTTACCCACTGTGCCGACAGCATCTTTTCTATCGCTTCCGGAGTTGTTTCCAACAGTTCTGCAATCTGTGCAATTGCTTCCTCTCTGTTTTCCACCTTGCCCGGAACGATTCCAACCGAAGAAGCTATACCTTTTCCTGCAAGGACACGTCCGTTCCTATCCAGAATTTCTCCTCTTACTGCCTGTGTAGTGGAAACTCTTACTTTATCTGTAGAAGTCAGATTCGGAAAAATCATGGAATCATCCCAAACCAACTTATATCCTTCTTCGTCCTTTAGGAAAAGTGCTTCATTCTCAAAGCTGATAGTTCCTGCCACTGTATCAAATGAAGTCAAATATGTTACTTTTTTATCTTCCTCCACATACTCGACATTTTTTATCGACATGTTCTGCATTTCAATTCCCTCATAAATAGTGGAATTTCTCTTCAAAAAATCTTCCTTACTGATATATCCAGATGACTCCAAATCAATCATTGCATACATTTCTTCGTATTCTTGTTTTGGAATATGCATCATATACTCTACTAAGATAGTATCTGGTGATTTACACGCATTTTTTCTTTTATATAATACTGTTGCACTCACAACTACTCCAATCAAAGTAATTGTTAACATCAACACTATAATGCCCAACATTTTTCTATATCTTTGTATTCTTTTGGTTCTATGTTTTTCCTTCATCGTTACCTCCATTTTTTATTCGTATCAATGTACTACGCTTATATATTACAAGTGTAAGATTTTAGGATAAAAAAATTTAATACCTTTCGTTATAAATATTACACCCGTAATATTTATCAGTCAAGTTCTTATTCAAAAAGACAGAACACAGCCACCAAAAGCCATGTTCTGCCTTACGTTTGATGTTACTCTGCCGCTACAAACTCCATCTTCATAAATTCATGATCCGTCAATTCCTTTAATTTTGCAAGGACACATAATGACAATTCAACCATCTCATCATCCTCCAGATGTTTCAGTGCTTTATCAATACCATTTATGACCTTTTTTCTGCCGCCCACATCTGAATCTATACCTTCTTCCATAAAAATACTGATTAAATTACTTTCTTCTACGGTAAATCTCTTATTCATCACTTACATCTCCCTCTGACTTTTCTTTTCATTTTCTTGAACATCATGTTCTTTCGATTGCCCTTCTACCTGTGCCTTTTTCTCTGCAAGACGAGTTTTTAAGGAAACTCTTGCTGCAGACTTCTCCTCCATTCTCTTATTTTCTTCCTTTTGGGCTTTCTCCCCGACACCGTTATTCAGCACATTATCAATCATGTTATAATTTTGTTCTTCTGCCTCCTCAATTTTGGCAAGCGGCTTATACTCTGCCAGTTTTTCCAGAAGCTCCGTTGCTCGTTTTATTTCCTCTGGTACAGCTCCCTCCGAAATAATGTCTGCAAGCCACGTTGTTAAATGTCCGGTATCGCCCTGTTTTATGGATTCTGCAAGCTCTGATACATTCTCGGTCATATTTCTTGTACTATCGTGATACAGTACAGTATCATAATCGTAGGAAAGTCGGTCAAGTTCTACTGCAAGCTGTTCCTCCTGTGGCAAGTCCGGCATACGCAGTTCCCACACTCTTGCTTCCATTTCTTCACTCATCACGCCATCTATCTCCATATCGGGCAATTTAGCCACCAGTTCCGTAATGACTTCCATTGCCTGCGGATTGTTTTTAATATCAGGAACATAGTCCAAAACCCCAAGGTCAATCCTCTTTCCAGATAAAACATCAATCTCGTAATCCTCGAAGGGTTCCGCCCCTCTCCCTAGGATATTGATTCCGATTGCCGGAATACCATTCATCCGCTCTGATGGTATCTGCTTCCAGATTGCTATGGCTTCATCCACCGTAGGAATATTCTCATAACACTCACCAAGATTATGAAATTCTCCACATTCCGAAACAGTTAAAGTTACTTCTGCGCTCTCCTTTTCCTGCTCTCTTACCTGTCTGACGCCCTCCAAATATTCTTCCACCTGTGGCAGATAGGATTCCAGCGTACCTGTGCGTTGGGCTGTAATTGGATTGATGTCAACTTTTACTTCTCCGATATGCAATCCGTCCTCATTAAAGGCATTAAACAAATCGTCCTCCCGTTCCTCCGTGGAAAGCTCCACAACCACATCAAGGTCAGAACTTTCATGCTCCAATCCCCTGCACCTGCTTCCGGTCACAGCAACATCCACAATCGTTGCATCAATGTTATACTCATCAATCTTTGCCTGCACATGGCATTTCACAGTTTCCTCGATTTCTTCCGGATTCATTTCACTAATATCGTGGAATAATTCCCCGGTCTTTGCCTTAAAATCTGCCACCACACTGCTTGGTGTACTCTCCGAAATAATACGATTTGCTTCCTCTGCTTTTTCCATCAGTCCATCATAATCCATCGGTATCAGTTCATCTTCTCTTTGGATATTTCCTTTTGCACCATTGTAATCCGGCTGTGACTTCAAATCCTCTAAAATATCATGCAAGGCTTCCCTTATCGTCACATCAGGATTATCATAAATTCCTCCGTCAATCTCCTTATAATCAGCTCCCATAATGGAATAGTCATAACCGCCCTCTACTTCCTGAATGCTGATAAAACGGTCTGCAATAGAAAATGCCAGTTCTGTTTCCTGTTCACTTTCCAAAGTTTTTTTCATTTCCGCAAGCACCTGTTCCGTTTCATCGCCAAGATCAATGATTTCATCTCCATCTATTTCCGGTTCTGTCTTTTGGACATTGTGTCCAGAAGTGTCCTGCATTTCTTCCTTTTCCGGTGTCTGCTCCCGTAAAAAATCCGGTATTTCCGTATATCCAAAAGAATCCACAAAATGAGCCGTATTCTGTCCGTTCTGATGAAGCACCACTATATCGCTGACAGATAGCGAATGTCCTCTGAAATCTTCTGGGTGGTCAAGGTTGAATTTTTCAAAGATTGCCTCTAAAGTTGCCCCCTGCGTCTCTTTTTGCAGTTCAGATAATTCGCCCACATATAAAAGTGTATAATTCTCTGGTTTAATTGCATCAAAATTATCTTTTGTAATGCCCATACGCTTTAAGGATTCCGTCCCCTCAAAACGTAAGGAATCTAATTCCGGATTAGGCTTTAATTGATAAATTCCATATTTATCAGTACTAGCATATAGGAGCTGCTCTTTTCTTGCCATTTCAGGTGTAATAACAGATCCGTCCTCATAGTTAATAGATTCCACCCATGTGATACCTAATTCTTTTTCTATTTCAAATTCCAAATCAGTTCCATAAAAAGCATTATGAATTTCTGCCACATCAGTATCTGAAATAGGCTCTGAGGTCTTGAATACCGCAGTTCTATCCCCACCCATTTCTTCTATATCGACAGCCACAACTGGATACGGGTATGTATATTCTCGCTCCTGTTCGTCCATTAAGATAAGTGTAATCTTAGTCTGCTGTTTCAATGCTTTATTCCATGTTTCCTTTTCAACCCCAAAGATACCTTCATGCTCTTCTATACGCTCCCTGCTTTCTGCCAATGATTCCGCACCGTCAGTATGAAGCAAATATACAGGCAAATCATGTTCAAATAATTCCAATGCTTTCTCTTGTGTTAATGGCAGCATTTCATCCCATTGATAGCCATATTCCCTCATTTCCGACAAACCAATCATCGGATCAGGCAGGGCATCAATCTCCGCCTTTGCATCAATTATGGTCAATGCCACATCCTGTTGGGCATACTGCTCCCTATATGCCAGTTTCTCTGCAAGTTCCCTTGTTTTATTCATATCATCAAGTTTATAGGCATAATTTACAATCAGATTTCGCTCCTCAGACGTGAAAATATTTTTTTCTGCTTCCAACTGATTGATAAGTTGTTCTGCCTGCCCCATGACAGATAAATTGGTATCAATGGGTTGTTCCATTCTTTCCTTTACATCAATAAGCTCGTCTGTATCCATGTTATAGCGGACATCAATATGATATTCCTCCGCTTCTTCTGTCTGCTCATCAGCAAGTTCGGTAGTCCATGCCCCTTTACTTTCAAGATAAGACTGTATATTCGATTTGTCCTCTTCATTCATGGTAGAAAGGGCGGATATAAGTTCTGCACTGTCCATTCCACGGACACTGACAAGATTGTATTCTGAAAAATCCTCGTTATGTACCAGCAGAATGCTTTCCTTTCCATGTTCCTGCTCCATCTCCCGGTTAAGCTGAAGCTCCTGCATTGCCCCCTCAATGCCTGTAATCAGTTCTGAAGCTGTCTTTCGGATTGTATCAAGGGAAGATTTCAGCTCTTTCATATTCCTGCCGCTGCTCCAGCCTGCGATATATCCAAAGGAATAATCGGATGTATCTATACCGAAATGCTGGCACACTGTAAAAGCCACACTCTCCGCTTCCACTTCCTTTGTATTCCTGTCCTTTACCGGAATATCCATGCTCTGATTAACTTCTTTATCATGCAGCATGGAATGAGCCACCTCATGCACCATTGTTTTCAAAGTCTGGCTTTCGCTCATATTTTCCTGAACAGCAATCCGTTTTTCTGCTGTACTGAAATACCCTTTGGAATCGCCGGGAATATCTTCAAATGCAATCGGAACAGGAGAAATATTCATAAGCGCCTGGACAAAATCCTCATATCCCTCCACCGTAGATAACAGCTCATTCACTTCCAGTTCCGGAATAGGCTTGCCATCCGTCTGCGATACATCAAAAACAGATACCGCACGAAAGGCAGGAATGGTAACCTCTGTTTCCTCTTTCTGCGGCATACCGTTTTCATCAAACATCATTTCTCCCGTTACAGGGTCTAACTTATCACGTTCCTCTTTGATTTTATAAGGAGCTGGTGCAAGAATACGGATTGCCTTTTCTCCTTTATTGACGTGCCGCTCAAAGTTCTTCTGCCACGCCTGATAACCTGCCACCAGCGTAGCTTCCGGCTTCTGCATGGCAATCAGCAGCGTATTATTAAAACTGTAATTATGAAATTTTGACATGGTACTGAGATAGCTTTTATATTTTTCACTCTCAAAAAGCTCTTTCAAACCAGCTTCCAGCTTATCCGTGATCTCTTTGACTTTTTGTTTTTCACTCATGTAAACTGCATTTTTATCTGCCATAATTCGATTATCCTTTCTTTTTTCCACGCAAAAAAGACAACCATCTCTGATTGTCTTTTTCGATATGCCTATTCAATTTGCATCTTTCTTAGATTGCTTTTTTATTACTCTTCTTTCTTTTCTGTATCCTTCTCTAAAATATTGTTCACTAATTTTTGGAGTTCATTGCGATTTGGCAGATACAATTCATATTTTGAAACAAATAAATTGCTGTCCATACCGTAAGTTGCATATTCTACAAGCAGTTCATCTTTGTTATGACTCAGGATAATGCCAATCGGTGGGTTATCATCTGCCATATTTTCTTCTTTTGCGAAATACCCCATATACATATTCATCTGACCGATGTCTATATGCTGGACGGAATTTTTCTTTAAATCAATCAGCACAAAGCATTTCAAAATTCTGTGGTAAAATACCAAGTCCACATGGTAATGAATATTGTTTACAGTTAAGGGATACTGCCTGCCCACAAAGGTAAATCCTTTTCCTAATTCCAACAAGAATTTTTGGAGATTATCTATTATTTTCTGCTCCAAGTCTTCCTCACTATAACGCTCTTTCTCCGGAAGTCCCAAAAACTCTAATGTGTAAGTATCCTTGATAACATCCTCTGGCTTGTCATAAGTAATTCCCTCTCTGGCAAGTGCCAGAATTCCCTCTTTATCTCTGCTTGTAGCTAATCTAAGAAACAAAGCGGAATCCATCTGTCGCCTGAGTGTTCTTACATCCCACTTTTCCTTATAACATTCTTTTTCGTAAAAACTTCTTTCTAATTCATCATCAATCTTTATCAGCTCACAAATATGCGACCATGTCAATTTGTCAGACACCGTCTGACAATTCTCATAACAAAGATAAAACTTCCGCATATTGTTGAGGTTTGGGCGGCTGTATCCTCGTCCCAATCGCAAAGTTAATTGATGCGAGAGTGTTGTTAATAATTTTGAACCGTATGCTGCTTTAACATTTCCATCCTGCTCAAACTCAACAATATATTTTCCGATTTTCCAATACGTCTCTGTAATTACACTGTTTACTTTTTCAGCTATCTCTTTTTTGGCATTTGAAACTGCTGTTTCAATCTCATCCACCAATGGCTGAAGCATATTTGTCTGCTCTAAATCATTCATAATATATCCTTTCCGAATTTGTCAGACAGTGTCTGACAAATTCAATTTCCATTTTTATGTATTACGTTGTCTCCATTTCTCTTTAGCTTTTTCCAAATCGCTCTATCACTATATTTCCCTTGAACTAATATTATATTTCATATTTGCATAAAAAGAAATATAATAATTACAAATACTCCTCCTTCCCCTTATCTCTTTGCACGGAATTTTCTATATTATTCCCCGCAGCCTTTACTTTCATAGTCTCAAGCTTTTCTTTCAAGGATACCCTCTGTGCCGGCTTATCCGCCATCGCTGCTGTGAGCCTCATTCCCTGCGGATTTCCATTCTCCACAGCATAATTATGTCGGGTATTTTCTATGGGATACGGTTTTCTGGTATCTGCCACCTGCTCAGTACCCAGTTCCGATTTATCATCTTCCATACCTATTCCGTCATCTCCCTTTTCGTCCATATTGAGCAGGGCATTTAAGGCAGAAAGGCGGTCTAACTTCTCTGAAAGCTCTGCTTCCTGTGCAAATGGCTTTGTAACCTCTACCTTCGCTGTTTCAAGCTGACGCTCCACATTCTCCAGCTTTGTGGATGCTTCTGCCAGTTCCTTTGTCATGGCTTCCAACGCATGGTTGATACGGGAAATGTTACCCAGCGGGTCAACACCAATCTCCAGATTATGACTGAGCTGTCCTTTGATGTTCATAACGAATTTATGGTTAAAGGAATCAAAGGACACCGCCATTTTAAAGCCTGCATACTCTCCAATGACTGCCGGAGCATTAACGCTCTTGATTTCTTTGCACATCTCCACAAGTGCAGTTCCGGCTTCTTTTTTATCCGTATAGACCTTATTCCCGACCCTCATAGAGAAAAACTCCTTATCTGCTGGGAGATTGGTTTTTGCAGTCTGAATATCTGCCTGCAAGCCACTGATACGCTCCTTCAGAATGGTTATCTGCTGTGGATAATGCTTTGCAATGTTGTCCTCCAGACGGTATTTCTGACTGGTGTGGTTGGCTTTCATCAGTTTCAGCTTGCTGACCTGAATATCCAAATCCATCTTTTCTTTTATATAGGGATTCCCCGTTGCCAGAGCCTTAACCTCTGCATAAGAAAGTGCTGCTTCGTCCACATCCTCACAACTTCGCACCGGAGATTTGCTTGTCATAATCTGACCGATAAATTTCTGCTTATTCTCGATAAGCTGCCATGAGTAGCTGTCAAATGTTCCCTCTGTCACATACCGGAAAATCTTAACCTTTGGATTCCTGTTGCCCTGCCGCAAAATACGCCCCTCCTGCTGTTCAATATCAGACGGACGCCACGGTACATCGAGGTGGTGCAGAGCAATCAGTCTGTCCTGCACGTTTGTCCCGGCTCCCATTTTTGCAGTAGAACCCAATAAAAAACGAACCTGTCCGCTTCTTACCTTACTGAACAGCTCCGCTTTCCTAAGCTCCGTATTTGCCTGATGTATAAAGGCGATTTCTTCTGCGGGAACACCTTTTTCCATCAGTTTATTTCTTATATCCTCATAGACATTAAATGTACCATCTCCTTTCGGTGTCGATAAATCACAGAAAATAAGCTGTGCTGATTTCTCCCCTTTGGTATCTTCCCAAATCTCAAATGCCTTATCCACACAGGTTTTTGCTTTGGAATGTTCCTCATCGGGGAGCATATCGTTGATCAGACGCTGGTCGAGTGCCAGTTTTCTTCCATCGTTGGTAATCTTGAGCATATTATCCTGATGCGGCTCTACCAGTCTGTTACGCACTGCCTCCGCCCGATCTGCCAGCGATGTTACCATCTCTTTCTGATATTCGCTGGGTTTCAGCACCACGTTCTCATATTCTGCTTCCGGCACAGGCAGCTTTAACATATCCGGTGTCTGGATATCCGCACTCTCCTTGAAAAGTGCAATCAGCTCCGGCAGATTGAAGAATTTTGCAAATCTTGTCTTTGCCCGGTATCCTGTTCCCTCCGGTGCCAGCTCAATGGCGGTCTGTGTTTCTCCAAAAGAAGCTGCCCAACTGTCAAAATGCCCTAATCCCATCTTCTGAAGCGTACCATACTGAAGATACCGCATATTGGTGTAAAGCTCCGTCATACTGTTGCTGATCGGCGTACCCGTAGCAAACGTAATGCCCTTTCCGCCAGTCAGCTCATCAAGGTACTGGCACTTAGCAAACATATCGGAGGACTTCTGTGCTTCCGTCTGTGCAATGCCCGCCACATTCCGCATTTTCGTGTATAGAAAAAGGTTCTTATAATTGTGACTTTCATCTACAAACAGCCTGTCCACACCTAACTGCTCAAAGGTTACAACATTATCTTTCCGGGAAGTATCGTTGAGTTTTTCCAGTCTTGTCATAAGGGATTTTCTGGACTTTTCCATCTGCTTAATGGTGTAACGCTCCCCGTTATCTGCTTTCGCCTGCTCTATGGCAAGCTCAATCTCATCAATCTGTCTTTCGATAATGCCTATCTGTCTTTCCTGCGACAACGGGATTTTTTCAAACTGGCTATGCCCGATAATGACAGCATCATAATCTCCGGTGGCGATTCTGGAACAGAATTTCTTCCGGTTGGCTGGCTCAAAATCTTTCTTCGTTGCCGCTAAAATATTTGCTCCGGGATATAACCGCAAAAAGTCACTCGCCCACTGTTCCGTCAAATGATTGGGAACAACGAACAGGCTCTTTTGGCATAACCCTAACCGCTTGCTTTCCATTGCTGCAGCAATCATTTCAAAAGTCTTTCCTGCTCCCACACAATGAGCAAGCAGGGTATTGTCCCCGTAAAGCTGGTGTGCCACCGCATTTAACTGGTGCGGTCTAAGGTCGATGTCCGGTGTCATGCCAGGGAATTTCAAATGGGAACCGTCATATTCTCTTGGTCTGGTAGAATTAAAGAGCTTGTTATATTTCGCCACCAAGTCCTGTCTACGTTCCTGATCTTCAAATACCCAGTTCTTAAAGGCTTCCCGGACTGCCTCCTGTTTCTGACTGGCAATCATGGTTTCCTTTTTATTCAGGACTCTCGTTTCCTTTCCGTCCTCTATCACGGTATCGTACACCCGGCTGTCCTTTAAATTCAGAGAATCCTCTAAAATCTGATAAGCATTTCTCCGGTTTGTACCATAAGTCATATTTACAAGACTGTTTCCGTAATCCGCACTTTTTCCTTTTACATTCCACTGTCCTGTCACATCGGAATACTGAATCCCCATTGTATTCCGGTTGAAGAGATGCTGCGGTGTTTCAAAAACATCACGCATGAAATCTTCAATATATTTCGGTTCAACCCATGTGGCACCGATACGCACCTCAATCTCGCTGGCATCCAGTTCTGTGGGCTGCACCTGTGTAAGTGCCTGCACATTTATGTTGTATTCCGGGTGGTTTTCGGCGTAAATCTTCGCTGTTTGCAACTTATCCCGGACATTGCCGCTTAAATACTCGTCCGCTGCTTCCCACCTGTCTGTGACCGGATTCTGAAAGATAATGCCCGTCAGTTCTTCTTTGATTGTATCAATCTCTTTTCCGGTCAGCTCCGCCATATAAGAAAGGTCAACTTTTGCTTTTTCTGATAAAGATACTGCCAGAGCTTCCGTTGCTGTATCCACGCTTGTAACCACTTCCGCTTTCTTAATGGTACGTTTCGTGAACATATCCGCTTTGCCTTTGAAATTTCCCTCGTCATCCAGCTTTTCCAGAGAACATAACAGACAATAGCTGCTGTCCTGATTAAAGGCTCTTTTGTTGGTCTGGGAATTGATTAAACCGTATTTTCTGCTGAACGTATCATAAAGGGTATTCAATTCTTTCTGCTTTTCCTTAATCACAGTATCCGGATATTCTTCCAACTGCAAATTGATAAGCTCTTGCGTACAGTTTCGGATTCCTACCATGCCTTTTATGCGTTCCTGCATGGATTCTGACATATCCACAGGCTTCATAATGGAATTTTCACGGTAATATACCTTATCTTCCACCAGTGTGTAGCTGTAATTCTTTACGTCCGGGTCTGCCGGAATGGTGGCATCTGCCAGCTCATTCGCAAGCTCGTCCGTCTCCACTGCTTCGATTTCCCCGTCAATCCGGCTGACCGCTTCCCTTAACTGCTCTGCAAACGGTCTTGTGGCATCCGGTTGGCAGGTGCTTTCCATGCCATAGGGACCGCTGACCATTTCCATCTTCCCAACAATCATTTCCGGGTGTTCCGCAAAGTAGGTATTCATGGCGATACCGTTTGCATCTTCTGATAAATGTACCCAATCCGGTTCTATGTCCATCACACGGTCACGCTTCTTAAAAAACAAAATATCCGAAGTGACTTCTGTCCCTGCATTTTCCTTAAATGCTGTATTCGGAAGTCTGACCGCCCCCATAAGCTCCGCTCGCTGAGCCAGATACTTTCTGACCTCCGGACTTTTTTTATCCATTGTTCCCTTACTGGTAACAAAAGCAACCACACCGCCGGGACGGACTTTATCTAATGTCTTTGCAAAGAAATAATCATGAATCAGGAAATTATTTTTATCATATTGTTTATCCGCTACCTTATACTGTCCGAATGGCACGTTGCCGACTGCTACATCAAAAAAATCATTCGGATAGTCTGTTTTTTCAAAACCGGATATTTTAATATCCGCTTTCGGATAGAGCTGTCTTGCAATCCTGCCCGTAATACCATCCAGCTCCACACCATAAAGTCGGCTTTCCTGCATCTTCTCCGGCAGCATTCCGAAGAAATTTCCGATACCCATTGCAGGCTCTAATACATTCCCCTTTTCAAATCCCATACGGTTTAATGTATCATAAATACTGCGGATAATGGCAGGACTGGTATAGTGGGCATTTAAGGTGCTTTCCCTTGCAGAAGCGTACTCCTGCGACGATAACAATTCCTTTAACTGCTGATATTCTCCCGCCCATGCAGATTTGCTTTCATCAAAAGCATCGGCAAGCCCACCCCAGCCAACATACTGTGATAAAATCTGCTGTTCCGACCGTGTGGCGATACGGTTCTCGCTCTCCACCTTTTCCAAAGTACGGATTGCTTCTATATTTCGTCGGAATTTCTCTTTCGCACTGCCTGCTCCTAACGCATCGTCTGTAATGTGGAAATTGACCGCATTGGATTTATCAATCTTTGGTGCAGGCTGCTTCACAGGCTTTTCTATGGCAGGTTCTTCCACTGACTTTTGGACATCGTGTCCAGAAGTGTCCGGTTCCATGCTTTGCAGATAGTGTTCCGCTTCCTCTTTTGTTTCAAAGGTGGGAATTGTACCGTCCTCTTTTATATAATAATCTTCCCTGCCATGATCCCATACTGCAAAATCCTGTCCCGGCTCAAAGGCATCGCTGGTTTCCTCAACTGAGAATCGTGATTCTGTTTCCGCTACATCTTCCGTTCCTTCAATGCGTGAAAATACCTCCGCTTCGTGTCGGTCTATATCTTCCATTGCAACACTATTTATGTAGTCATCCTCTACCTCTTCTCTGTCCGGCATATAATCATACTCGTAATGATAGTTTCCATTGACCGACGCATAAAAGAAATTCTTATCTTCCACAGAATTGCCCATTAAAAATGCAGCTCCGTCAGCTTCCCATTCATCTACTTTCATACATAACTGTCCGTCAATGGTAATCTGCTTTGCTGCAAGCTCCTGCTCCATATACCGTCTTGTCTGATTGATAAATCCGTTTAAGACTGCCGGGTGGGAAGAAACAATCAAATCACGGTTCTCATGCTTGGCATACGGTTCTATTTCTTTTGCCCATGCCTTATTGTCGGGAGAAAATCTGCCATCGTGCGTCAGGTGCATGACAGTATTGGCAAGTACATAGCTGACACGCTCGCTACCATATTTTAGGATTACTGCATCCGGTGTATCTTTCGGCAGACGATACCCGTCAAATTTTTCCGAAATCGTCCGTTCAATGGCTTCTTTACAGGCAACCTTCGTTTTCCGTTCTATTACCGCCTGTGCTTTTTCCAGTGCTTTCTGTGCTTCTTCCTCTTTGTACCGGGCATAGGCTTCTTTCCCTGCCGGAGATAAATACTTATCTTCCGCTACCAGCTTTCGGATACGCTTTTCGACTACTTTCCAAGACAGCAGCACTTTCGCATAAGGTTCGCAGATATTCCCCTTTTTTAATTCGATGCCTTTAAAATTGTGATCTTCCCAGCTATGGTCTGCTCCGGCAAGTGCATGAGAGCTGCCACCTATTCCATATTCCTTTTTCAGAAATGTTTCTGCCTCTTTACTGTCATGCCCCTCTTTGAAATAATCATAGATGCGGAAAGAGCCATGCGAAAAACCACTTCCTCTTCCAAGCCGATTATCTATCTCATCCTGTGTGATAAAATCTTCTCTTTTTATTTCCACATGGTCTGCGGTTGGAAAGATTTGTTTTTCTATCAGCAAATTATCAAGTTCTGCCCGCAGTTCGTCTTTTGATATAATCGAGCGGAAACGCAGCTTTTTCTCTCCGGTTTCAAGCTGATGAAGTGCATGGTCCATATGGGAAGCTACCATCTCAACTCCCTCTTTGGTAGAAAGAAGCTCTACCATATGTGCGTGGGCATCCGGATAATTGCCTGCCTTTAATTCAAGTTCCTCTGGAATTTCTTCCATACCATCCCGGAAAAAGAAAAACAGATGTCCTGCAATCCGGTCACGTTCTGCTTCGTCAGTCAGATAAGCTTCATTTGCTCCCATATAGGTACCGTTTACTACCTGTGAGCGGATTTTTGCTTCCACCTCCTGCCAGTTCATCTGAAGCACCGGACGCTCTGTCGATGTGCCATATCCGACACGCATCCCATCCTCATTGAACCATACCGCTATCTGCTTTCCGTCAAATTCAAAGCCCTTTCCGGTTGTTCCATACTCTTTCTGTAAGAAAGCAGCCATCTCCTCCGGTGTCTTTCCCTGCTGATATTTGGTGTAGATACGCTTTCTGCTGTTATCCCTGCCTCCGCCGCTCCGCAGAATATCCGCTATCTGCTCCGGCGGTATCTTTGTTTCTGACCGTATCGGTGTCACTGTTTCCGCCTGTTTCATGGCAAGATTGCCAGCCTGCTCCGTAAACATGGAAAATAAGTCAAGCTGCTGGTACATTCCCGCTGTTTCAATCCGCTCTGCGGTTTCTCCTGGAAGAAGATATACTCCGTCCTCCATATAGGAATTGACAAGAAAACGTGCTTCCTCCCATGACAGCCTGCTTTCCGCTTCACGGGTCAGATAATTGCCTTTCCATAAGGTAATACCGTCCTCATCGGCACGGTAGCCGCCCCGCATTTCCCCGATATTGAACTCGATGTATTCTTCCATGCGGAACGAATTTCTCAGATAATCCGCCTGAATCTTTGCATCCTGCTCTATCTGAAAATACCCAGCTATTTCCGGTCTTTTATGCTTCAGGAACTCATCACTGCATAAAATACCACGCTGTAAGTCCTCCCCCTGCTCTGTTTCAGACAGCTTCGGAAAAAAAGAACCGGATAATGAATGTTCTCCACTATCCGGTTCTGGTATTTCTTCTTCCTGTATGTCATTTTCTAACTGTAAATCAGTTCCGTCAGCACGATCTCCTCCGCTGAATGTCTGATGTTGTTCATCTTCGCTACCCACTTCATCTGATCGGCTGCTTTCAGTTCCTCGTTCACTCCCTCTGCTTTCGCCATCTGTTCGCTCAGGGCTTCCATTCTCTGCTCTGCCTGCTCCTGTATCTCCAGACAGTGTGCTTTCAGCTCGCCCGCCAGTATCATGCCCTGATAAATCCCTTTCCGGTGTTCCTGTAAGAAGTTCTTCCGCATCATACCGTACTTCGTCAGCGTTCCCTCCGGTTCCTCGTTCGCTGTCAGGTTCGGAATCAGATAATCCCCGTTCTTTTCGTATGTCAGTTTCATGTGCCGCATCCTCCTTTTTGCTCTGTATTTCTATCTCCTGATTGTTTTGTAGCTCCTTTTCACTTTCACGCTTTAAAGCATTATAGTCTGTATCTGCTTCATTTGCAAGCACTTTCTCCGTATTTTCCAAAGAAGTTTGTGTGCGTCCTGCATTAGCTTTTTCATGTGCCTTCCTGCGGGCAATCTGGCGGTCATACGCTCCTATGGTTCTGCCTATCTCCATTAAAAGCGGCTTGCACATATCTGTGGTGGCTGTACCAACAACAGACAGAGTTTTCATCGTATTAAAGTCGCTGATATATTCAAATCCCAGCTCGTCTTTCCACAGTTCCATATCTGCACCGCATCGTGACAGAATGGTGTAAGCAATACTGGAAGAAAGCGTATCACGAAGCCTGACACCTACATTTAACTCGTCCAGTTCCTCTAAAAAGCTGCCCTCTTTCACATATTCGATTTCCGGCAGAAGTTCTTCATAATAATCCAAAGCAATCCGATTGGATATTTCCATTATCCGCTGTTCAAAGGAGCTGTTTTTATCCGTTTCTCCGTATGTCTTTTCAAGCTGTGCCAGGACTGTTTCTTTATGCTCCTCACGCAACTCCCACAAATTCGGATCACGTCCTATCCGCCTTGCCTTATGTACGTCGGACACATCGAAAACATATTTCAATCTTGTATAGGAATTTTCCGTATCCAGCAGGGCAATTCCCTTTGCTCCACGGTTTACCCAGCAATTCATCTTCTCATTCCATAGTTCAAGGGACGCACAGGCTGTTGCATCCGGTCGTTGTGCAAAAATAAGTATCTGTTCATTGAACGGATATTTATAAAGCCTTGCAGCGGTAGTCAGATACCTTGTCCACTCCTGCCCGTTTTTCGCTATCTCTTTTGCGGTATCCTCCGCCAGACAGGAAATCATCTGATATTTTGTTACCATAAGCATTCCTCCAAAATGACGGAGGGGATAACCCCCGCCGCCTTATTCATAAAAACCGTGTTCTTCGATACCGTTTTCCAGAATTGTGCCAATCAGCTCCTCCAATTCCATCTCCTTCAGCTCGCTGATCACAATGAGCTTTGCAAGGATATCTTTTTCCACCGGAACGACATAGCTTTCTTCATCAGGGCAAAGCTCCCGTACACAAATCTCCAGTCCGTCTGCAATTTTGCAGAGCGTACTTATATCTGCTTCCCGGATACCTGCCAGAATATCCATCAATACATCTTCCCTGACACCGCACCGCAAAGAAAGTTCTGGAATATCCATATCCTGCTCTTTCATAATGTTTAAAATTTTATCTCCGGTGCTGTAAACAACGGTCTTTTTCATTTCTGTATTCATTTTTCTGTCTCCTTTTCACTTGCTTTTTCTCTGTGGAAATTCCATCTTGAATTTGTACTGCGAACCTTTGATTTCCTTTCCGTCTTTGATGTAAGAATAATCTTCAATTCCTTCTGGAATCAGATACGCATCGTAGCTTCCCTTTTTTCCTTTCAATCCTCTCACAAGGGTCTTTTTCCCCTCCAGCAGACTTTTCATCTGTGTATCGGAAAGCGTTGCTCCCATTGCCCTGCCTACATTCATACCGCATTTCTGTTTGCAGTACGCACCGAATTTTCCTTTTACTACATCACTGCCGCATTTCGGGCATTTTCCAAGCACTTCCTGCATCGTTCCAAATAAAGACTTCTGATCGTCACTGATACTGTGATAGGTCTGTACTAGCTCCCGCACCATATCTTCAATGCCATCCATGAACTCCTGCATGGTATATTCGCCTTTTGCTACCAAAGTCAATGTATTCTCCCAATCTGCTGTAAGCTTCGGGGATTTTACCATATCCGGCAGAACAGTAATGAGCTTCATCCCGTCCTCGGTGGGAAGCATCTGCTTTTTCTCCCGTTTCACAAAACCGTCTTTGACCAGCTTTTCAATAATGTCAGCTCTGGTGGCAGGTGTGCCAAGTCCTTTGCGTTCCACCTCATCGCCCATATCCTCTGCTCCGGCACGTTCCATCGCAGAAAGCAGGCTGTCCTCGGTAAAATGTTTGGGAGGCTGCGTGAAATGCTCTGTTACCTTTGTCTGGATAACTGGAAACGTCATGCCTTCAGAAAGCTCCGGCAGTTTCTTCTCTTCCTTATCCTCATCTGTTTTTTCTACCCGGTAGGTACGTTTCAATGCTGCTTCAAATTCTTTCCACCCGTTCTGCAGAACCGTTTTTCCGGATACATGAAAGCTGTAACCACCGCAGGAAAACTCTGCTTTTACCGTTTCATACAACTGCTTTTTCCCGGTTGCACATAACAGACGATTAGCGACAAGGGATAAGATTTTCATTTCTCCCTCCGGCACAGCGGAAAGGTCTGTCTTTGTAATTTCTATGGTGGGAATAATTGCATGGTGGTCGGTCACTTTTTTACTGTTCAACACTCTTTTTATATCCGGCTCTGCTCCGGTCTGTTCCTCAAAGAGAATCGCCTGATAAACTGCCCCGATTACCGCTTTTGCAGTTTCTTCCATATCATCGGATAAATACTGGCTGTCCGTTCTCGGATAAGTGACCAGCTTTTTCTCATAAAGGCTCTGGGTGTACTCCAATGTCTGCTTTGCAGTAAAACCAAAGATACGGTTGGCATCCCGCTGAAGCGTGGTAAGGTCATAAAGTTTTGGTGGTGCAACGCTTTTATTTTCCTTTATAACGGAACGAACCACTCCACTCTGACTTTCACACGCTGCAGCAATACTTTCTGCCCTTGCCTTATCGTCAATCCGTTCTGTCATGGCATCTATCCCATCCATCAGAATATGAGCCATGTAATACTGCTCTTTTTCAAAATTCATAATCTTCACTTCACGGTCTACCAGCATGGCAAGGGTGGGCGTCTGTACTCTGCCCACCTTTAATACCTTTCCGCCATACAGTACAGTAAATAATCTCGTACCATTTAATCCCACCAGCCAGTCCGCCTGCTGTCTGCAAAGTGCAGACTGGTACAGGCTGTCATAATCGCTTCCCGGCTTTAAGTTTTCAAACCCGTCACGGATTGCACTCTCCTCCATTGATGAAATCCACAGGCGTTTCATTGGTTTCCGGCAGCCTGCCTGTTCATATACCAGACGGAAGATAAGTTCTCCCTCCCGTCCGGCATCGGTGGCACACACCACACTTTCAACTCTTGTATCGTGCATCAGATTTTTCAAGATTTTATACTGTGCCTCTGTTTCCTTTTTCACTTCATGCTGCCACTGCTCCGGTATCATGGGCAGGCTCTCATAGCTCCATTTTTTCCATGCTTCTGAATACATCTCCGGCTGTGCCAGCTCTACCAGATGTCCTACACACCATGAAACGAGAAATCCGTTTCCCTCCATATAACCGTCTTTTCTCTCTTTCGCCCCGATCACATGGGAAATTGCCTGTGCCACGCTGGGCTTCTCTGTAACCACCAACTGCATACCTTATTCCTCCTGTTCGTCAAAGAAATCTTCTTCCGTATCTTCCTCCGATTCCTCATCTTCGTTTTCATACTCCTCGTTATCTTCCTCATCTTCATCTTCGTCCTCGATAAAGTCCTCTTTTTTCTTGCGGACAACCTTAAAATAATAAGCAGCTCCGATAACGATTAGAGCAAGACCACCAATCAGCACATACGAAATCATCAGATTCGGTGCTTCTTTCACTTCCGGCTCCGGTTCGGTTTCCTCTGTATTTCCCGTACTCTCTGCACCTTCCGTACCTTTTTCTGTTTCCGTTTCCTTTCCCTCTGTATCTGCCTGCTCTCCGTTGTTGTTTGGCAATGCACTCTCCCCATTCGGAATTGCAGATTCCAACGCAGCGGAATTTTTCGGCAAGGTTTCACTGTTATCGGAAGTTGCATTTAACAGGTCATTTTCCGTAACCTCAGTCAAAAAATATACCATTTCTTCCTCTCCGTCCCGGTCAATAATCAGATAGAAAACTTTCTCCGTGGCGGTCTGAATAGTATAAAACTCCTTGCCCTGACCGGATTTTTCCGTACTTTCTGTTTTCCCGCTTTCTGCCTCCGCAGCTTCTTTCATTGCCTGCTTTTTCTGTTCGGCAGGACTTGTCTGTGATGTGGTATTTCCGTTACTGTCTGTTTTGGTATGCTCCGTCACGGTTCCCGTAGCACTCCCCGGTTTCGTCGGGGTCGCACTCTCCGGGAGCTGCTCCGCCGGATTCCCATCACTGGTATCGGCAGGGGCTTTATAGTACGGATTTTTCGTTTTATAAACCTCAGACATATTTCCGGCATTGTCCATTGCAGAAATGGTAAAATACTCATACCCTGCGTCAAACTGCTGGAGGCGGATATTTAACGTGCCGCCCGTCAGATCTGTAAACTCATATCCATTGACATATACCGCCTTTGCACCGGAATCCGTATCATGTACCTGTATGCTTAAAAGCCCGTCACTGACTGCCGCATTTAAGGTCGGCTTTACGGTATCAAAACACTTTATGGCACGGTTCTTCTCATAGGTATTGCCTTTCTGGTCTGTGACAAGCACATACACGGTACAGTTCTCGGAAATCCTTAATTTCTTTTCCTCCGTCACATCTGTCCAGCTTCCATTCTGCCCTACCTTTGCCTCTATCTTTGCGATTTCAAAATTCCCCGTATCTGCGGTATCTTTTACACTGAAAGAAACGGAAACAATGTCATTATGCCACTCCTCCGGCTGTCTGATTTTGATACTCACATTCGGTTTTTTATAGGTACAGAGCTTATAATCTGTGACGCAGACGGGACAGTTTTTGTCATACTCATACGCACCGCATTGATCTTCGCAATTACATACCGGCTCCGGTTTATCATTTCCCGATACAGTGCCATCCCCGGTGCTTTCATCGGTACTGCCTTCTGTATTCTCTTCGGTGCCGCCTTCGGTGCTTCCCTCCGTGCTGCCCTCCGTAGTTTCTTCCGTGCTTCCCTCGGTACTGTTTTCTGTATTTTCCTCCGTACTGACATCAGTTTCACTTTCGCCGGGTGTCTGCTCCGTACTTTCCTCCGGTTTGGATTCTTCGGTTTCTTTTGTTTCTTCGGCAAAAGCACTGATTGCGTAGTTCCCATTTACAGAAAACGCTACCGCAGGCATGGTAAATAGCACAGCGGACAATATCAGTGATATAACTGCCTTAGATGATAACTTCCTGTTCTTCATGGCTGTAAGCCTCCCTTTCTCCTGATTGTGCTGTTTCTTTCTGCTCTTTTTCTTTCAGCAGACGCATAATTTCTTCTTCGCTGACCTTGTTTAACAGAATCAGCCGATCCAGAGAGATTTTATTCTTTTCAATGAATTTCATCTTCTCCGCATCCTCTGCCATCTGAAGCTGTTCCGCCAAATCCCTCTCCCTCGCCTGCAATCCCGCAAGCTGTTCCCGGACTTTGGAAAGCTCCTTTACAATTCTCTCTTTCGTCATCGTTCCTCACTTCCTGTTATTTTAATTTCCTGATAATCTTCCAAACGCATAAAAATGGCTCTGCCAATAGGACGAATTGATTGAAGCGTAACTGATTGGATCTCCGCAATGAATCATGACCCCGTTTCCGCAGTAAATCCCCACATGGCTGACTGGTACGCCCGAATTGTATGTACCTGTAAAAAAGATAATATCCCCCGCCTTTGCATCTGCCGCCGACACAGGCGTACACTGGTTATAAATGCCCTGTGCTGTGGTTCGTGGCAGGGTATGGACA
>OJMG01001684.1_pt1 | contig 20085 bp, 18 predicted proteins | sample 1597141 | NCBI WGS metagenome assembly OJMG01 (sample SAMEA2452119, study PRJEB22498) | human gut metagenome | biome: human feces; feature: human gut; material: feces | place: Australia | collected 2012 | reverse complement strand
CTGGTATAGCCGCTATTAAATTGAAAAGAAAATACATCGGGATAGACAATCATCTAGAATATTTAGAGATATCGAAGAAAAGAATTCAGAAACTGGAGGGAAGCAAAAATGGAAATTAGACATGGGCAAAAACTCATAAGCAACGGCGAAAGAAAGGCAATAATCGAATTTGTCTTACAGAACTACACGATATACGTCTTTCAAGGCACATTGAGCCAGTTTGATATCCTCGTGAAATATAATAAGGACAGCGGGAGACTTAGGACCCCGAAACACATCCATTGGGTCGTTGATGCGTTGATGAAGATGCAGGCAAATGAGAATCTAACGAAAGAATTTTTAAATGACATCAAGAAATGCTGGAACAGAGCCAAGCCGCTTGACAACAACAACTTTGAGACCATCAAAAGACTTATTGAAGATGGAGAAAGGTATATTTGCTTGGGTAAGTACACTGAATTGGACGATTATGGGGAATTTGATGTTGAGTTTCTTTATGTCCTTATGGAGCTCCTTTCTGCTCAAGAAAAGACAAATAGACAAGATGCATACATGTTTGGAAGCATAATCGATGAGTTGCTAGAAGAGGACTTCGACATATTTAAGATAGTTTCGACGGCCGGCTTCAATGGGAGGAGATGAGTAAATGAGAGATTTTAACAAATGGCTAAAGACTATGCGCGATAGCATCGCGACTTATGATTATTACACTGATTTCAATAAGGTTTATAGGAATACCGATTCTATTAAAGTAGAACTTAATATTCTTAATAGCTTGATTGGCTCAAAAAACATCAGAAATGATTTTCTAGATTTATACAAGAAATACCCAGAGATATTGAAAGTCGTTCCTATCTTACTTGCCAAAAGGGAAAGTGAGATAAAAATCACTGATATCGGAAGTGAAAAGGTTTTCAATTTTATAAATCCTAATTATTCAGCGAGAGAATACGCTGATTTCATGGAAAAAACAGGTCTTTTCGATTTGGTTTCAAATCATCTCATTAACAATCTTGTTGATTACGTTATGGGCGTGGAAGTAGGAATGGATACTAATGCTAGGAAAAATAGAACAGGCGATGTAATGGAAGATATCGTCGAGTCATATCTTGTGAAGGCTGGCTTCCAAAAGAACGTTACCTATTTCAAGGAAATGTATAAAAGTGAAATTGAGCAAAAGTTCGGATTGGATCTTTCTAGAATCAGTAACAATGGCAAGACTGAGAAACGATTCGATTTTGTATTCCTTAAAGGCAAACACGTCTTTGCCTGTGAATGCAACTTTTATGGTGGAGGCGGTTCTAAGTTAAATGAGACTGCAAGAAGCTATAAGACATTGGCACTAGAGGCTAAAGATATTCCTAACTTCACATTCGTTTGGTTTACTGATGGAACAGGTTGGAACTCGGCAAAACATAATCTTGAAGAAACATTTGATGCTTTAGATACAATTTACAATTTAAATGATTTAGAAAATAACTTTTTGACTAATTTGGAGGATAAGCATGCTTTATAAATTATTTATTGACTCAGAAAATATAGATAGTTCTTGTTCTTTAGAAAACAGTAAAGTCAATACAAAACTTTCAGAAAATCTGAAAGAGTATATTTTAAACTCTTCAAATGGTGTTATTAATATGGAAGATCTTCAAAAGCAAGTTACACCAATCATCAAAGGTATTGATGTATTTATTTCATATGACCATACAGATTATAAAAAAGCTTACTATTTGGCAAAACGTTTGGAGAGTGAGAGATATAAAGTATTTCTTGATAGTTTGTTTTGGAAAAATATTGATGAAATAACCAATTTATTTAATAAGCAATATAACTTAAGTGATGATGGCAAAAGTTATGATTACTGGAAGGCTAAGAAAACTATTTCTACGTTCAATATGATATTAACTGATTCAATTATTGAAACCGTTAGAAATTCAAAAATTTTTATATTTATAGGAAATCAAGATTTACAAAATGATTATAGAACGGAATCACCTTGGATATATCTCGAAAACAAGATTGCTGCAAATTGTGTTTATTCACAAAATAAGGCTCTCGTTGAAGATTCACAAATAGCACCACAAATACGTTTCGAGTTGGTCTTTAAAGGCAAAATATTTTATTCAGTCAATGAAATTATAAAGTTCATAAGGAGAAAATATGAGAAATATACTTAATAAATATTGTTTCCAACTTTGGTCTAAATATTGCTTAACCAGTTTCTCTGTAGTTTCAACAATACTCCTTTTCGTTCCTAATATTCCAGAAGACAAACAATATATTAAATTCATTATTGGCGGTTTTTTCGTTGTAATATTGTTTATTTCTTATTTTTTAATTTATTGGTACGAGATTAAAACCAAAAGAATCAAATTGGTAATTAATAATACAGAAGTAAATGTTTTATTTGGAGATATATTCAAAATTAGCGGGAAAAAGGTAATAGCCTTCAATGAATATTTTGATACCCAAGTTGATGATTTGATAATTGCTAAAAAATCATTGAATGGGCAAGCGATTATCAATGGTGCTATTAATAAAGAAAAGTTTGATCAACTTGTACAAAATAACATTAACTTGATTAAAACAGATATTGATCAAGATAGAAAAGTTGGTAAACAACAAAGATACGAGCTTGGTCAAATTCAGCCTTATGAAGATTTTTTTGCATTAGCTTTTTCACACTTTGATTCCGACAATAAGGCATATCTTTGCTCAAATGATTATGCGAATTGCTTATTAGCAATGTGGAAACAATTAAACAAATTTTATTCTCAAAATGTCGTTAATATTCCTCTTTTAGGCTCTGGGATAACTAGAATACTTGATAATTGTGAAGCTTCAAATCAAGAACTTTTAGAAATTATGTTGGAAACTTTAAAAATAAGTAAAATGACGTTTAAAGAACCTTCGAAAATAAATATTGTTTTATATCCAGGAGAGAAGAATGAAAATTTTCATAAGTATGATTTTATAAGAATTAAATATATTTTTAGGAGGTGAATTTTATGTCTCACAACTGCTTTATCAGTTTTAAAAAGGAAGATGATTATTACAAAGAAAAGATACTTACTAAATTAGGTTCTGAACGTATATTAGGGAGAGCTCTTGATGAGTGGATAGATTCCCCGGATATTGATTATGTAATGCAGGTTATCAGGACTAAATATATGGCCGGAACAACAGTGACCATTTTTCTTATAGGGGAACATTCATCCGAAAAAGAAGGTAATGATATTTTGGGGCGACCTAAAAATGCATTCATACAAAGAGAGCTTCAAGCAACACTCTATGATAGGAAAGGATTTCCGCGCAGTGGACTTCTAGGAGTGGTGTTACCTTCAATGGAATCAAAAATATATAAGGGGCCATATACCTGCGAAACGTGTGGCGAAACTCATAATTGTGTAGATATAAGCGATAACACTGTCATTAAGGAGTTTTCTGCCAATTATTATCTAAAAAAAGATATGGGATGTGCTTACTCTGAGGCAGGCAGATTTTGTGTTCTTGTTAGATATTCAGAGTTCATGAATAATCCAGATAAATATATAGATATGGCATACGATAAATTAAATGAACCAATATGTGACGAAGTTCATTGGAGAGACTTAAGGAAATAGTTCTCTAGATATACAATTTTAGAAAATATATCTAATGGCTTCAACTTCCTTCTAACAAATGGCAAGTTCTGTTGCAAAAACTGCAAATTCCTAGATATTCTGCTTGTTTTTATATATAATTTTATTGTCGAGTAAACATTTTTTATTATGAAATACGAGGAAAGCGACAGAATTGAACTTAAAAGAGAGATAGTAAAAGATTTAGATAAGGAAATTATCGCTTTTTTGAATGCTGAAGGTGGAACTATATACATTGGTGTCGAAGATGACGGGACAGTTACCGGAATCGATAATAATTTACATGATAGTTTAGACTTGCAGATTTCTTCGATAATAAGTGATGCAATTAAAATAGATGCACGATCTCTAATTAGACATTATTTTAATGAAGATAATGTTATGGTGATTGAAGTTATGAAAGGTAATAATAAACCATATTATCTTTCTTCTACAGGTCCTAGACCTAATGGTACATATATAAGAGTCGGAAGAAGCAAGAGACAAGCTACGGATGGCGAAATTATTTCTATGATTAGGGACTATTCCAAGTCAAATTGGGAGGATGAAATTTCGCCCAAACAAGAACTACATTTTTCATATATTAATTTATATTTTCATGATAAAAACTTAGAATTCGGCGAAGATAAATATTTCACTATTGGCATTCAAAATAGTGACTCTAAATTTACGAACTTAGCGTTGTTGTTAAGCGACGAAAATCCCACAATCGTCAAAATGGCATGCTATGACAATGTCCTTAACTTTAAATATAAAAAAGAATTTTCTGGTTCAATTATTAAAATCACAAACGATTTATTGAATGAGGCCGAGATGTTCAATATAACATCAGCGGTGATTCCTGATGTTGGCGGAATAAGAAAAGAAACTAAATCATATCCGGGAAAAAGCCTAAGAGAAGCTATATTAAATGCATTATGTCACGCTGATTACAGCATGCCATCCAACATCAAAATCGAATTTTATAGCAATAGGGTAGAAATAACAAATCCAGGTGGAATTTGTCGTTATAACGTTGATGATATTTTGTTGGGCATTCAGTCTTTTAGAAATCCAAAGTTAATAGCTTTATTACATAAGCTCGGATTTATAGAGAATTACGGCACAGGCATTAAGAGGATTAGAGAAGCCTATCCCGACTATGATATAAGAACTTTCCTAATAAATAGTCGTCAATGGTTTAGGGTGACTTTGCCAGATTTAAATCACGAAAAAAGTCCTTTGGGGGACAATGTCCCTCAAAATGTCCCTCAAAATGTCCCTCAAACAGATTTGGATAAAATTATTGTGGCTATTAGAAAAAACAATCAAATCACAAGAAGCGAATTGGCCAAAACAATTGGCAAAAGTGTTAAGACCGTAGCAAGAATCATCAAAGAGTCAAATTGTATAAGTTTTAACGGATCGTCTAAAACGGGTCATTGGGAAATAATTAACAAAAAGGAAGATTAGGCCAAGAAATGAGCCTAGACAGCAGCATTTCTTTAACCGCGTTTATAGCGTATTGCAGTTGCACTTTGAATGGATCGTCACCCCATTAGATGGTGGCCCTTGGCTCGGTGAGCATTGGAGGGGATTGAATAAAGTGGAAGAATTATCTGAAGTCATGCAAGTTGCATTTGATGCCATAGCGAAGAAGAACTTGATTCCTATGAATAGCGCGGCCGACATTGCCACTGTTCCAAGCGACCTTTTTGCCAAGTTCCAGTTGAGTTTTTATAGCAGCCCCGAAGACGCAGTTATCAAGTCTCTCGGGATTGCATGAGGTGGGCGATATGAAGACTGCTAGTTTAACCTTTGAGAATATCGGCAATCTTAGCCAAGCTAAAATCAAGGTTGCTTTAGGGTGCCTGAATATTAAATTTGGTAGCAATGGAATCGGCAAAACAACTTTGATAAAAGCCTTGAAATACGAATTTGGTGAACAAAGTTCGGAAGATGAAATAGAGCAAGAAGAATCCCCCAATTCTATTATTCCTTTAAGGGATCTAAATTTGATTCCGACCATATCCTCAACAGAAACAGTACCTGGTGTTTTGACATATGACCGTAACTATTTTTCGACAATCTTTGAAAATGACTCTGACGTTCTTCACGACACCTATAAGTTAGTTGTGAAAAGCGGAGAATACGATGATGCGATAAGACAATTGCGCAAGGACATCAACTCACTAGTGAATTATGCCAATAATCCCGCTATTAGCAATTTTATGGAACTTACAAATAAGCTCTTTTCAAAAAATGAGTTGATTGCATTGGATTCCAAAGGAAAGAAAGTCAAAAAGAACGACAGCTTATTTAAAAGCTACGCGACAGTCGGCCCAAAGAATGTTTCTCTTTCACAGGATTCAAATGTCAGCGAATATTCCATATATGTCTCAAGCCCTTTCGCTTCAAGTTGGTTAGCTTGGCTCGAGAAATATAAATTTAACATCCTGCAAGTCGACGGTGCTGACATATGCCCTTTTTGCGGACAGAGATTCGATAAAGCAAATTTGACATTAAAAGAGAACCTAGATTTGCTCAGGAATGAAATAGGGAAAAGCTCTGAACTAAACTCCCATAACGAAGAGCAGAAGATGGTTATAGATTTAGCAAATTACTGCGTGCCAGCAGACACTGTGGAATTGCTGAAGTTAAATGATATTGACAGACCGGTAATAAAAACGGACCTAGCCGTTCTTGACAAAAAGAGAAAAGAGGCAAAAAACGTAAGCGAGAAATTAGGCAAATTGAGATCTTTGGATGGAGCTACGCTTCTTCGAGAATTTAATTCTGCCAAAGACGAGGGTTCAAACCGTCTTGATAAATTCAAGCAAAAACTCGCTTCCTTCAAGATTACAGAAGGCTGTTTCATAATCGAATCTGATGCTGATAAAGGCTGCAAAGAAAACCTTATTCAGACGATTAATTCCAAGATAGATGACTTGATTAGTGGAGTTGAATCCCTTGCAAACACACTTGTTAATTTGAATAGAACTCTTCAAAAGAAGATTAAAGACAACGAAAAACTTATCAATGATTTTTTGAAAATAGCCGGTATTCCATACCAAGTCGAGGTCGTAGAAGAGGGTGACGAATCATTTTTGACTCTGTTGAAGTTTTCCGAAAACGATTCCGTTGTCCGTCATCGATTGGACTACCTTAGTTTTGGAGAAGCCAATGCATTCGCTTTGATACTGTTCGCGATTGAGGCCAGGAAGAGCAAGTCATGGATTATCTTGGATGATCCTGTCTCTTCGTTTGACAGTAACAAGAGGTATGCCATTTATGACTATTTGTTTGACAAAGCCACAGGCCTTCTTTATGGGAAAACGGTCCTATTAATGACCCATGACTTTCAAACTGTCGTTACTTTTGCAAAAAGCAAGAAACTCAAAAAATACAGCAAGACGTTTTCTTACCTTATAAACTTAAACAACAAACTATTCGAAGAAGGTTTTGAACCGGAAGACATTTGTAGTAGCGTGCTATGGTACAAAAATTATGCCGTTGACGGCAAAAACGATACTTATAGCAGAATAGTTGCTTTAAGAAGAGCAACTGAAATCGAATCTAGGACTGATTCAGATTTCTACAACTTCTTGGCAAGTTTGGTTCATTGCTATAATAGTCCCAAGTATAAAGATGGAAGCGATTTTTCTACTGAGGTTAAAAAGCAATGTGATGAGCTATTGATGAGTGTTTTTGGCTCGGGTAGCACTTATGAGTATCTTTTTCAGAAGATATCAGATTCTGCGTATTTAATTGAAAATTACAGAAGCGAAAAGGCATCTCGATTCAGCAAGGCTTGCATAACAAGATTGCTAATAGAGAAATACAAGAACGTGATTCCAAGCATTAAATCTGGCCAAGAAAATTTAGTAGCTTGGAATTTTATGTGTGAGTCGTTTCATGTCGAAACACAGTATATCTATTCAATAAAGGGAATCAGCTGTGAGGACATACCAAACTATATAATCTCTCTTTGCGACAGTATCGTCGCCAAAATTGAGTTATCCTTGCAAAGCGCCTAGTCGAAACGCATTAAAGGTGTTCGCTTAGCGATTTTTCTGGCATTAAAGGCGTTCGCTAAACACAAATTAGAATCATAGGTTTGATACAGTAAAAATAGCTGGTCAAACCTTTTTTTGAACCAAAATTAGCTGATTTTAAGATATATTTAGCACAAATTGAGCAATAAGCATCGATTTTATTATGATGTTTGATGAGTGTTTAATATTATGACTTTGCACTAAAAACTTTTTATATCACAAAAAACTTTTTGTCATTTTAATATTGTTTTTTAATCTAATTTGATGTTTTGTAACATCAATCACTAAAATATAATTTATTTAAGTGAATGTATTGACTTGCAGAAACGAAATTATTATAATTAAATTGCTTCAGGATAAAAGCTTAGGAGGAATATCTCATGAAAAAGTTTAAGGAGCGAGTAAAAAGTTTGATGAAGCGTGACAATATTTCACAAAAAGAATTGGCCAAACTTTCTGGAATATCAGAAGCTTCTGTCAGCAGATATCTATCAGGTGATTTAAGACCTAGAATGGATATATTGACCAATATTGCTAAAGTATTTAATGTAAGTACTTCTTATTTAGTTGGAGAAGAAGACAACGTAGTTGAATCGGATGCATATGAGGAAACATTGTGCGTTGTTACTCGTAATAAGTCAAAATTAGATGATGCACAAAAAACAGAGATTATAAGAGTTTTGTTCGGAGGTAAGTAATGTATCATAGTGGTAAGGATTATCAAGAAGTTGATGAAATGGCATTGAGACTAAGAATTGACTATTGTCATTTTGAAAAACGTTTAGATGTCTTTGGATTGGCAAAACAACTTAATATCATCCTTATCAAATATTCTTCGCTAAATAAAGAACAGTTGGAAATTTTAATGAGTAAGGAAGAATTAAAAGACGGTTTCACGATTTTTAAAAAGAAGAATGGTGAATATGAATTCTATACTTTCTACAATGATTCCATTGGGGATGCACGAATAAGAATGACGATTGCTCATGAAATAAAACATGTAGTTTTCTTAGAAGAAAATCCGACAGAAAAACAAGAAAATTTAGCCGATCATTTCGCAAGATATATACTTGCACCAACATGCTTGGTAATGCCGTATATTAATAAATGTCAAATCATGGAATTAGTTTATGATTTTGATATATCTTATGAGGCTGCTTGTAATGCTTACAAAGCAGCAAATAATAGAATCCTTGGAAATAAGTCGGATCTTGAAGATTTTGAAAAAGAATTTATCGCTGAATTTAATGTTAAGTGTTAAATAAAAAGACCCAAACTACTGGAATAGTCTGAGTCATTTGGATAGCATGTTGTAATGCCACCTTAAGCAAGTACAATATAGCACTGCTATCCTGAAATATCAAGCTCTTTGCGGTATTTTATCCGCTAAAGTAGCACATAAATTTATTATTTTAGGAGGGTGTGATTGTGTACAAAAAAATTACTAATTTATTAGAAGTTATTCTTGCTATGCATTTAGTCCTTTCTTATTTCTTAGGAGGTAAGAAATGTCTAAGTACAATGTAAGAGATAACTTTAAAGACATCTTTGGTGTCTATTTACTTGAATCACTTTCTTTTGAAGGTGATTATGATATGATTGTGACTGAATGTGAAGAAGATATCAGTAAGATCGATTATTTAACTCTATATTCAGATTTACAAGATTATCATAAAACTGAGAATACGTGTGTATGCTTTTATCAGTATGATCATGTGTTTGATGGTATTCATGGACTTTATAATTCTATCATTCATCAAGATAAAAAAAGATTAGAAAAGTTTCGTGAAAGATTCAAGAACGTTAAATATATAATTGGTCCTGATTATTCACTTTATGGTGATTTTCCAGTTCCGTTGCAGATATTTAATGTTTATAAATCAAGATTATGTAGTGCTTGGCTAAAAGCTAATACAAAAGCAATTATTATTCCAAATATAAGATGGACATTTGATTTCAGTTATGATTTCTGTTTTGATGGAATAATAAAAGGTTCTAATATTGCAATTAGTATTTTAGGCCAAATAAAGAACAAAGAAAATAAGATGATGTTCTTAGATGGCTTTAAAGAAGTTATTGATAGAATAGATCCTAAAGCAATAGTCGTTTATGGCTTTGTCACTGAATCTAATTTTGATGAAATATTTGGATACGCAAAATCTAAAGGAATCAAGATTATCATTCCTCATTCTAAGATTGATATGTACAAGAAGGAGGATGCGATTTATGGGACAAGGTAGTAAATATAGTAATGGTTCAAAAGGAAATGGACTTGGAACAAAAGGCGGACAAATTAATCTTCAAAATGAAAAAAATGACATTATAAATAGAGACGCATTACTTGCTGAATTAATAAAAAGTGGTGTAAAGATTAATCCTAAAGATGTTGTTTTTATAGTTAAAGATAAAAGCGGACAAGTGGTATGGCTTGAAAATGGTAATACAACTAAAGGATTAGAACACATTAAAAAGCATGTAAACGACTTTGTATCCAAACACAACATTCAAGAAAAACATTTAGTTAGTCACCTTAAAAACGTAATTAAAAAAAGTGTTGTTGTTCATTCTCAAGAGAAAATCCTAAAGAATGGTAAAATGGGACTTGAAAAAATATATTTATACAAGAGGAAGTATTATACACTTGGGGCCATTGGAACCAACGGTTATATTGTTTCAATGTATCCAATAGATGGAGGTAAGTAAAAATGAAAACAATAAAATTAGAATTAGATTTTTTAATTGGACCAATCGTGAAAGATGTATTTAGCACAAGTAAAAACAAATTAGTTACTGGTGTAGAAATTATCGATAATGATTTGGAGTTGAATGAGTTGAATGAAAAAGCTTCTGCTTTATATAGCTCATTCTATGAATTTGATGAAGATGAAGCTTGCAGATTTAATAGTACAATAGCAAAAGAACATCTTGACGAATTAAAACAGTTAATTACTAGAATCAAGAATAGACTCAATATTTTAAACGATGGCTCATTTGAATTGAGCGATAAGATAAATGACCAACTTCGTGAATTAGATCAATAAATAATGTAAAAATGGCTCACTACTAAATATATTACCTTCTGCAGATGGCTTTAAAGAAGTTATTGATAGAATAGATCCTAAAGCAATAGTCGTTTATGGCTTTGTCACTGAATCTAATTTTGATGAAATATTTGGATACGCAAAATCTAAAGGAATCAAGATTATCATTCCTCATTCTAAGATTGATATGTACAAGAAGGAGGATGCGATTTATGGGACAAGGTAGTAAATTCAATAGTGCTCTTTCAACCATAGGTGGTAGATCTAATTCTATTACTGGTGATGATATTGCTTCGGGCGATAAATTAGCAAATGAAATCTTGAAAGAGATGAAACAAGAAGGTATTAAATTCTCCAAAGATAAGATAGTATTTGTTGCTAAATTTGAAAACGGAAATAAGATTTTCTTAGAAACTGGAGCCGTTGATCATATTATGAGTCGCCACTCAAGTCAATTTGAAGAAACATTTGGAATCAAATCACAGCCTGAACTTATAAACGTCTTATCCGAAACAATTTCTAAAGGTAAATTAGTAAAATCTTCTTTAAAATATGTTAATGGGAAAGCTTGCTATAGTAATAAATATTATTATAAAGGCAAATATTCTATTGTATACGGAATAGCTGATAACGGTTATATAGAAACCGCGTATCCAAAAGCACATAATGGAGGTAAATAATAATGGAAAAACAATTGATTCAAATCGGATTAGAATTTGTATTTGGTCCTTTACTTAAGGACGAAGTAGATGAAATTGGAAATGATTCAACTGGAGTGAAATTAGTTGATGATGACATTGAACTTCAAAAACTAGATAAAAAAATAAGTGACATATGGTGTTCTTTATGGACAAATGATCCTGAAGATTCAAGTGGCATGCGTTTTGATGAAGAAAGAGAGAAAGAGTTAGCTCCACAATTGTTAGAAATGATTAATCAGTTAATTGAAAGACTTAATGAGATTAATGATGGCTCATACGAAATTGAGGATATGATAACCGACCATCTTAAGTCATTAATTATAAATTAATAGTATTAAGTTCATCTCACTATGCAGTGCAGATATAATAATAATTAGTACAAACAGACCAATTAAAATATGGGGTCGCAAAATTACCTAAGGGGGGTGCATTGTATCAAAATAGGTAATCAAAGCCAATATAAACACATAGGTTTAATACAAATGAGGTATTAAACCTTTTATTTTTAGAACAATTTTATTTATCGCCCGCTTTATCTGGTACTAAACGTTAAAGATACATAGGCGATTAATAAGACAAAATCAACGTTTTGCAAAGTGTTTTTTACATTAGACAGAAATTCAATCCTATAATAAGTTTACTTCATTTTTATATTCTCACTGTATGATAGTAAATCTGCGATAACAATATTGTTATGATTTCAAATATGTAAGCTAGTTGTTTTTTAGTCAAAAAATCAATATATCTTTTGTGTGTGGTATTTCACTTTATATATTTTGCTGATATTGTCGCTGCCTTGATTATTTCTGAACAGAAAAAAACAAAAAAAATGGAATTTGGAAAAGAAAACAATCTGTAAATCTATATAAGCCTCTCCTTTTTTTCTTTGACGATAGCTTAAGAATAAGTCTAAACTTGATGAATCTAAGAGAAGTTCGCACATCTACTAAACGTTTAAATAGCAAAAATTCTAAAGTCATTTATGCACTTATAAATCAGTAGTTTAAAGAATATATGAAAATCGATTCAGCCAATAACAGGGGAAAAAGAGTGATGTAACGAAATAAATCGGCTGTACTGCTATTAAATTTATTCATATACAAAATAAAATGGTGGAGGAAAACAATTGTTCCTTCACCATTTTTCAAAACGAGTTAACTTTTCGTCTTAAACTATGCTTTATATACTGAGAAAGCCCCCGTAAAGTAAAGCACTGCAGAATAACCTACGAAAGCGTGGTCAGCAGATGCGCCATCGGTATATGGCTTTCCACAGTCCTTAAGTTCTTGATTGGTGTTTGAGATAATACCACCATGGAAGACGTTACTACCTTTAATCTTACCATTCCAATCAACCTGTTCGTCTTTTACATAGATACGTTTAATACTTGTATATTTGTTGCTAACATCCGTAAACATATTAGAAACATCATATGTGTTTCCATCTTTCAGTTCAAAGTTGATCAAATGAACTTCAGTCACGTTATTGAACTTATAAAACATATCCTTTAAATTTGTTGGCAATTGAATTTCGTTTGCATCTAAGACATATAAATTTTGATTAGTCTTATCATAATAAACATTTGTTGTCGGCATATCGTTAATTTGCGTTTTTTGCATCGTTGAATCACTGACAATATTTTGATGATTGTGCTCAAAATCAAAATAGATTTTGTTCACTTTATCATAGCCACCCAACCAATTGCTGACAGAAAGTTGCCAAGCTTCACCAGAATTAAAGTCAATTCCATCACCCACTACTTCAAAAGATATATTTGATGTGACTTGTTCTGATGGCTTAATTACTTTAATTGAGATATATGCACTTCCGGAAGCCTTTGCAGTGACACTATATTTAATATGATTGTTGCTGATATCTCTCTTTAATTCCAACACATTATCATCAGAACAGGTGACTTCATACTGTTCTTTCTTATCTACTTGAATGATGATGGCCCACGTCGATTCATCTATTTTTAACTTATTGTCACCACCCGAATTTGTCAAATATGTTGTTTGATATCCTATGACTTCCACTACATCTTTCTTCGTTCCGCGTTCTGCAGTGATTTGTACTCTCCCCTTGGTGCTTTTTAAGAATGACACTGTTCCACTTTGATCAACTGAGACAGATTCAGGATCAGAAGACTTCCAGGTTACTCCATTGACATTTGTATTCAATTTAAATGTATCACCGACAAAATAATAAGGAGTGACTTCGTCAATTCCGTATATTTCAATATCAGAATTGATGTTATCTCCACAAATACATTCACCCGTTTCGCTGTCATAAGAATGTTTATGATCGTCATTTGTAACATGACAACCTGGCATCACACAAATACCATTTTCATCAAAATAATGTTGTCCATATTGATGAGAGTCACCCTTGATATAATCTTTTGAAGTAAAGACTGCGTCCACCTGCTCTTCCGGCTGGTGGAACAACGCGTCTTTTTCAGTGATATATTTTCCTGTCTGGAATTCTTGAATTAAGCCGACAAAACCATGTTCATGATAACAATGTGTCTGTCGTACACTCTTAATGTTCAAGTTCTCAATCCAGCCATAGTGCTCTACATCTGCGTTTGGGGCATCAATTGTCAATGTGCCTCCTAACGTTCTAAATAAAACATTTTGCGCTTCTGTCTTGTTATCGTAATTGATATTTTTCAAAGTTTGATTAGAGCCGACATCTAAACTTGTAGAAATGGCTAACGTGTCAGAGGCAATATAATCATCTTTTAAATAATTGCCGTATTCTGTTTGCAACGAATCTCTATTTCCAATAAATTTAAAAACGTTTGTTTTAGAGGCGCTTATTTCTGTTTTATCCGGAGCTATTACTTTATTTTCTGAATCAATTAAGAAAAATATATCTTGATTCAAATCATAAACAAAGTCATAGCCATCTCTTGTAGGCGTGAGTTTCGTGACATCTAATCCATTTTCTCTCAAGTCTAAGACAGCATCGTGCGGTGTTTTATTCTGTCCCTCTCCAACTCTTTCTGCCTGTAAAATAGTGTTCGCCTGCATGAGCATGACCACATCGTTGCTCTCTTTAGCTTTGTTGGTAAATCCTAAGTATCCAACAACGGAGGCAGCAGCTAAGATTGCTAAGATAGCAATTACGACTAACAGCTCAACTAACGTAAAACCTTTCCTTTTTTTCACTTTGTTTTCCTCCTTTTGCGTTAGCTTTAAAAAGATCGTAAATTTGTTTTTTATATAAACTAATTACTAGTTATATACACTTGTTTCAATTTTGCCCTCATTCTATTCTCACCCTGTGCCTTTGTCAACGTAAAATCAAAAGTGTTTATTACATTGTTTTGTTCAAAATTTACAATCTATTTTTTCCATATTTAAAATACAAAATTTATTTTTTTGTTTATATTTCAATGGTATAATTAATTTACATTTTTTATTTTAATCAAAAGTTTTTTATTTTATACTACTAATATAATTTTAAATAAATAAAACAACTTTTCTTAATTATTACTCAATAAACTATAGAAGGATATCGTATTAAAAAAGTTTTGTTTTTTCCTATAATTCATGTCATTATAGTTTTAAGAATGTTTTATTAGGGTAATTTTTATAGTATAATTAAACGAGACAGGAAACATATTTATGACTTTTACAAATACAACAAATGAATTCAACACAATGGGCATTTATACTCTCGGTATCGTAGGAATTGTCTTCGCCTGTTTGATGATTGGATTAGCGATTGCTTTTTTAACAAAACGCATCAAAAGGAATTACTTCTTTGGTTATCGTACTCCCTTTTCTTTCTTCTCTGATGAGACATGGGATTGGGCAAATAAAAGATTCGCAAAGTATATCTTGCTGATAGATTCTTTCCTTCTCTTAGTTCATATTGTTTTCTTTATCTTATCTTTAATCGTTGAATTGAGTTACATTTTCCCTCTAATCACACTCCTCCTTATGTTGGTGAATATTCTCTTCATTGTTCCCTATATCGAAATAAAAGGACGTAAACTTTTTGATTATAAGAACAAAAAAGAAAAGAAGAATTAAGATTACATGATGAAAAGCAGTGCAGATGCACTGCTTTTATTTGTTTTATCTCGATTCATATGATTTGAAATTATCCGTTTAGATGATTAGAATAAAAAAAATATCACAAATGACACAGAAAGGAAGAAGATACTATGAAAGTTATCGAGAATAAATCCTTTGGAAAAGAACGTGCTCTCTATGGTATGAAAGACCTCAAATTGCACCGTGTTCATATCGACGGAATAGAAGATGGTGAAAGCGCCTTAAAGGAATGTCAAAACATTCTTGTCGATGATTGTTATTTCAATCTTCGTTATCCATTTTGGCACGATGATAAATTGACAATTCAGCGTTCGGAAATGACAGAAAATTGTAGAGCTGCACTTTGGTATTCACACGACATCATGATTAAAGATAGTAAATTACACGGTATTAAAGCTTTAAGAGAATGTAAAAATGTCACCATTGATCACTGTGACATCATTTCTCCAGAATTCGGGTGGTCCACTGAAAATATCTTCATGAACAAAACCACAGCGATCAGCGAATACTTTATGTTAAGAGCAAAGAATCTCAATTTTCGCAAAGTTAACTTTCAAGGAAAATATTCGTTCCAATACATTCAAAATGCTAATTTTGAAAAATGTGATTTCAACACGAAAGATGCCTTTTGGCACAGCGACAATGTCACGGTAAAAGATAGTGTTATCAAAGGTGAATATTTGGCATGGTACTCTAACAATCTCACCTTGATTCGCTGTAAGATTATCGGAACGCAACCTTTCTGTTATTGTAAAAATTTAAATTTGATTGATTGTGAAATGATCGATACCGATTTAGCTTTTGAACGCTCCGAAGTCAACGCTACGATTTTAAGCAAGGTGCAAAGTATCAAAAATCCCTATAAAGGAACAATTCGTGTCCAAGATCTTGATTCCTTACTTTACGACGACGAAAATGCCAAAGGTCTTGTCTATATCGAAAAGCAAAAAGGCTTGTAAGAAAAAAACAAACTTACTTTAACCGCAATAGGTATCTTACTCCTATTGCGGTTTTTTATTTCTAAAAATCGTATATAAATCTTTACGCGAGTATACATAGAAATATATTTCTATATACGTTTTCTTCCACCTGTTACTTTTTTCGCTGTTTTCTTTGACAATTTCTTTTTTGTTCACTACAATGATTGCAAGCGAAACATAGCAAAAGGACTTGTTTATATCAGACAAACCCTATTTATGTTATCCATAAAAAGGAGGAAGTATTTTTTATGAAAAAGGCATCTAAACTTTTAGTCGCCTCACTTTTGACCATCACTTTGGTCGGATGCGGAACCCAAAAGCCACCGGTCACAGAATCTACAAAACCCGATAGTAGTAACACACCGACATCGGATACTGTGGATACCTCTGTTCCTGATTCTCAGGTGGAACCCGAACCCGAATTACCCGAAGTAGATGCCGACGTCGGTTTTACCATCCACTTTGACAACGCCAAGATGGAAAACGGTAAATATCTTTACAACCTTTGGTTATGGTCAGATGATAACACCATGCCTGGCGAAGACTATCAGTTCAACGGAACCGATAGCTATGGTGCTTATGCTCGTTATCAATTTGTCGATTTTCCTAAAACTCTCATCAACAGCAAACTCGGCTTTATCGTAAAACAAAACAAGCCGTGGGCGGAAAATCCTGCCAAAGATGTCGATGGTGACCGTTTCTTAGACTTCTCTGAAATTGAAAGAGATAAATACGGTTATTACAACATCTACTTAAAGTCTAAAGACCCGGAAATATATACGACAGCTGACGGAAAGATCAAAGAAAAGATCACGCATTTTAACGTCGATTATAACGCAGTCGACGGCTATTACATCTTAATGAAGACAAATGTCGCCTTCGATGACTTTGAAATCACCAAAAACGGTGTTGTCATATTCAATATGACCATTGGTGCAGATAGTCTCATAGAAGAGAGTACAACGATGAGACTCTATCACATCGGTAACGATCTTCCGGATTTTAAAGATTCTTATCATCTCAAGGTCACTTTTGAAAACACAACCTTAGAGCAGGAAATTGATTATTCTCCTCTTTATAGCTCTGCTGAGTTTGATGCTCTTTACACCTATCAGGGTGAGCTTGGCGCTCTTTACACCAAAGAGAAGACCACCTTCCGTGTTTGGTCCCCCATTTCTTCTTCTGTCAAATTGAGAATCTATGATAACGGAACCCCTGCAAGCCTTGGAGGCGATGATCTCTTCACTGAATATGATATGGTTCCCGGTGAAAAAGGAACTTTTGAAAAGACCTTAGACGCCGACATGGCTGGCAAGTATTATACATATGTAGTCACTAACCCCTTCTTCCAAGAGGAAGAAGTAGTTGATCCTTATGCTAAATCTTGCGGTCTTAACGGCTTACGCGGCATGGTTGTCGACTTTGCCCAAACGAACCCGACTGGTTGGGAAGATGTGACCCTTCACAATTATGACTCCACACAGTTGACGGTATATGAAACCCATATCGCTGACTTAACTTCCAGCAAAACATGGAATGGCACCTCTGCAAAAGCAAAGACATATCAAGGCTTTGCGGAAGAAGGTACAACCTACACCAAAGACGAAGTCACCGTCAAAACAGGTTTTGATCACATCAAAGAATTAGCTCCTAACGCCGTTCAACTCCTTCCGATCTTTGACCAAGCAAATGATGAAAGAGAAGAAAACCGCGAATTCAACTGGGGTTACAACCCGTTAAATTACAACTGTTTAGAAGGTTCTTACTCCTCTGATCCTAGCGACGGCTATGCGAGAATCAAAGAATTCAAATCCCTAGTCCAAAGCTATAACAAAGCAGGAATCAACATCATCATGGACGTTGTTTATAACCACGTCAACGGCTTAGATGACTCGAACTTTAACATCCTCATGCCGAAATATTATTTCCGTTACAACCAAGGTAAAGCTTCTAATGGTTCTGGTTGCGGAAACGAAACAGCCTCCGAAATGCCGATGTATCGCAAATTTATGATCGACTCTACTTCTTTCTGGGCGAAAGAATATAAATTAGGAGGCTTCCGTTTCGACTTGATGGGTCTCCATGATTTAGAGACAATGAACATGTTGACAAAGAATCTTCACGACAATGTCAATCCTAGTCTCACTGTCTATGGTGAACCTTGGACCGGTGGTACCTCCGCTTTAGAAAAGCCTTCTGCCAACCAAGGCTCCATCATCAATTATCAAGGTTTCGGTCAATTTAACGATCAAATGAGAGACAACCTCATCCGCGGTGGCTTAAGTGCAGTTACCGATAAAGGCTGGATCGCCGACACCGCCCGTGTCAGCTCCATTATGGGCATGCAAAACGGTATTGTCGGTAAAACCTTAAATTACAAGACAGAACCCTATAAGACTGTAAACTACGTCACCTGCCACGACAACTATACCTTACACGACCGTATCCAAAAGGCTGGTATCAAGGATCCAGAGACAATCAAGAAGATGGCAATGCTTGCCAACTCCGTTGTCTTCACCAGTCAAGGTATCACCTTTATGTTAGCCGGTGAAGAATTCCTTCGTACCAAAAACGGAAACGGAAATTCTTATAACGCTTCTTATGAAGTTAACGCACTCAATTACGATTTAAAGGTAAAGAATTTAGATATGTTTAAGAACTATCAAAAGCTTCTTGCCTTAAAACAGAAAAAAGAGCTATTTGGTAAAACAAGAGAAGAAATCGATGAAAATATCGTCATCCATAAGAACAAGAATTACTCTCTCATCTGGTACGATGTCACTGATACGGTCAACAATGTCACTTATCGTATCGCTCATACAAACGGCGTGAAAGCTGACGATAAATTTGTCGACTTTGCCGGATATGAACTTTACTTAGATACATTGAATGCTAACACCGTTCTCTCCGATACAACTCCGTTGCAAAACTTCCAAACTATTATCGCATCCAAAAAACTTTAATCGCGTTGAAATGAAAGGAATAAAATTATGAAGAAAATTACAAAGTTGTCGCTTTTAGCTCTCCTCTCTATCTCATTAGTCGCCTGCGGAGGCGAAGTTACTACGGACGATCAGAAACCCACTGATAAACCCACTGAACCCAAGCCGACGGAAGTTCTGCCGACAGAAGAGAAACCGACAGAAGAATTGCCGACGGAACCTACTCCCACAGAACCCACTCCCACAGAACCTGTCGAAGAAATTCCCACCGTTTCCACTGAAAATTATGCGCTCTATGTGGAAGCTCCCTTAGATTGGGAAACGGTCAATGTCTACTATTGGTCAGATCAAGGTCTCATCGCAGAAGACTACATCTCTGTGTGGCCTGGTGAGACAATGGTTAAAGTCAATGAAGTGAAGAGCGTTTGGGGCTTTGCTCTCCCTGCCGGCGTCGAAAAGGTCATCTTCAATGATGGTTCTGCTCAAACAACCGATCTCACTTTGATCCAAGACAAGAATCTTTTTGTCATCACTGAAGCGGGCGCCGATGGTAAATTTGTCGCTACCGCGGATGTTTACACCCCCGAAGAAGGCGAGCCGGAATTACCGACAAAGAAGCCTCTTCCTAAAGTTGAAAACATCGATCTTTATATCCAAGTTCCTGGCTACTGGACTACCC
>OJMG01001667.1_pt1 | contig 20196 bp, 18 predicted proteins | sample 1597141 | NCBI WGS metagenome assembly OJMG01 (sample SAMEA2452119, study PRJEB22498) | human gut metagenome | biome: human feces; feature: human gut; material: feces | place: Australia | collected 2012 | reverse complement strand
CAATGTCCTCCGTATCGGCGGCCTTTATTCTGTCGCTGGCGGTGGGACCTCTTGCAGGAAAAATGCTGGGCAGTATGTTCTGGTTCTTTGAGTATCGATTCACCATTCTGCCTGTCCTGCTGACAATTCCGGTATTTCTTCTGCTGGGGTGGCTGATTCCTTGCATGATGTATGACAATGCAGCGAAATGCAGTGTTGTAGAGCAATTAAGGGATGCTCAATAACTGTTAAGCAAAAAACGGCCCTCTGCCAAGGAAAAGGCAGAGGGCTGAGTTTTAATCTAAGGGTTTACATTCAGTTACAGTTTTTAGATAAATTTCGGGATCACCGTTCAAGATCAAGTCTGCATATCCAACCGGATCATTGTAGATTAGATAATCCAGTTCTGACCGTTGATACATATTGTCAGCAACCTCATTCTCCACGGCGATGGTATCAATGGCAATCATGCTGCCATCTAAAAATTTCAGTTCCACACAAGCGGTATCCATGTTAAACTCACAAGAAATCAATCTATCCATAAGAAACCTCCATTTTGCGGGATGTTAGATCATCCCAAAATATTTGAATGCTTCTCGGATTGCTTTCTCTTTTTCCTGCGGACACTGGGGCTGTCTGGAATCCTCGGACTTCGGCAGATTATAGTTCTTACCAACCCCAATCCCACATTTTCGTTTAATCTGTGAGATATAGAGGTTGGACACCTTTAACCCGGTATGCTCCAACACATACTCCTTGATCTGCGGATAGGTTGCCCCATCCTGAAATTCGGACATATCCATATCTTCCAAAGAGAACTCAACCCGAATCTTTTTCGAGTCGACCTCACCCTTGGAAAGCAAGACAACCGTCTCCACATGCACCGTTCCTGGAAACATGTCCACACAGCACCCACGCTCCACCTCGTAGCCGCAAGCCTGCAGCATTTCGAGGTCACGGGCAAGCGATGTCGGTTTACATGAAATGTAGACCATGTGGTCAACACCGTAGTCGATAATTTTCTTTAACGCCTTAGGGTGGATTCCGTCACGCGGAGGGTCAAGCACAATTAAGTCAGGACGTTCGTTTATGTTATCAAGAGCCTTTAAGACATCTTCAGCGATGAATTCACAATTTGAAAGTCCGTTAAGTCTGGCATTTTCACGGGCGGCATCGACGGCCTCGGCAACAATTTCCACACCGATTACCTTCTTTGCCACAGGTGCAAGAATCTGGGCAATTGTACCTGTACCGCTGTAGAGGTCAAATACAATCTTATCTTTTGTCGTTCCGACATATTCCCTTGCCTTTGAATAAAGAACTTCTGCCCCGAGCGAGTTCGTCTGGAAAAATGAAAATGCAGAAATATTGAATGTAAGTCCTAGCAGCTCTTCCTGAATATAATCCTGTCCGAAAAGTATCTCTGTACGCTCATTTTTTACAACATCAGCAATACTGTCGTTATAAGTATGCAAAAGCCCGACAAATGTTCCGTCAAGCTGAAGATTTCGTAATTTTTCAGTAATTTCAGACATATCAAAATTAAGCTGGGTTGTTGTTACTATATCAACAAGAATCTGACCTGTTTTTACTGCTTTTCTCACAAGAAGATGTCTTAAATATCCCTCATGTGTCATCTTATGAAAATATGGCAGATTTTTCTCTTTAAAATAGCTGCATACACAATCAAGTATTCTGCTGAAATCGTTATCCACAATTTTACAGCCGTTTACTGTGACAATATCATATGTACTGTTTCTTTTATGAAGTCCGAGTGCAAGTTCACCGCCTTTTACTTCATCGCCAAAAGTAAATTCCATCTTATTACGGTAGCTTTCATTAACGGGACTTCCGATTATTCCTTCAAATTCAAAATCACCTTTTACAGCTTCGTCAAGTATGCTTTTCACCTGACTTTCTTTCATCTTTAACTGCTCGCTATACTCCATGCTCTGATATACACAACCGCCGCATTTTCCAAAATATTTACAGACTTTTCCCTCTTCATAACACTTTTTTTCAAGAGGTGAATTTTCGAGAACTTCAAGCAGTCTTCCTTCACATTTGTCTTTGCGTTTTTTGTTAACTGCAAATCTTACTTTCTGTCCCGGAACTGCATTTTTAACTATAACTCTTGTCTTCATGCCATCCTCATCAACCCACACATACCCTTTATTAGGAAAATCAATTTTCTCTACATATCCTTCACAAATATCGCCTTTTCTCACATATGCTCCTTCCAAGCCTGACAGCTTTAATCTCTATTTTCTCACGACCTGCATAATCCAACATTCTCAGCTTCTACAGGTACAAAATTTATCCGCTTCGTACGTAAAATATGCCACCAGCCGAACAGACGCACGACCGGTGGCAACATTATACTTCCAATTGAATATGATAATTACTTATCTTCGTCTTCAAAATCATCCTCGAAATCATCTTCAAAATCGTCATCATAATCATCATCAAAATCATCAAGATAGTCTGGTGTAAAATATCTGTATACACCATATGCAATTGCTGCTATAGCAGCTACGGCACCGATTACTGCAAGAACAATAAGCACCCATTTACAGCACTTATTTTTTTCTTCCTCTTCTTCCTTCTTGTGGAGAAGTTCACCAAGCTTGCTGGCTGCAATTAATTCTTCAATCTTATCTTTATTCATAATATATGCCCCTTTCATTTATTTCTTCAATTTCATCATTTCAATTTTTTATAAAATCATTGTATCATAAAAAAAACGATTTTACTACTGTTTTTTTAATCGTGCAAAGCCTGCAAGCATCTTTTTTATGCCATACTCCTGAAACTCCACAGTTACCATGTAGTCTCTTGTTGCCGCATCGATTGAAAGCACTTTTCCTTTGCCGAATTTCACATGTGAGACCATGTCTCCCACATTATAACCAAGTCGTGACGAAAGACCTGAAGATGTCTGTCCTTGTGGTTGTGCACCAACACCCGTTTTTGCACTCGGATTATCAACAATTTTTGATATGTTTGAAACAGTTTTCCCTGACTTTTTCAAATCGAATATATCCATAGGAAATTCTTTACCAAAGCCTACTTTTTTATTCGTCGATGCAGAAGAAACATTTTTTACGGCATCACGCTGTACACCCGTAAAAGTTCTTCCCGCACTACTATAACCTGTTGATGTACTTCCGTAATTTGTAACATTTCCTCGTTTTGCATATCCTGTTTTTCCCGAAATACTCACACGGTTTGTATTATAGCTTGAGTATGAAGTTGTATTGCCGCTTCCATATCTGCTTAATGCGTCTTTTGCACTCGCACGGAAATTAAATTTCGATGACTCTCCGGGCTCTGTCTCACCGCCAAAAGCAATCTTTGACTTATTATAACCTGTTGCCTGATTTTCAATATTTAAAAGTTCCTTTGGAATTTCATTGACAAAACGTGATACTTTATTCATCTGTGTTTCACCATGAACCATACGCTGTTTTGCACTACTTATGTTCAGTTCTTTCTGTGCACGCGTAATTCCCACATAACAAAGACGGCGTTCTTCTTCTACATCCGTCGGGTCATCAGATACGATTGTCATATAGCTCGGAAAAAGTCCATCCTCAAGTCCTGTCATGTATACAATAGGAAATTCCAAACCTTTTGCACTGTGGAGCGTCATAAGCATCACCTGATTGCCTGACTGGTCAAGATTATCAATATCAGCAATAAGTGCAACTTCAGACAAAAATCCGCTCAATGTAGGCTTAAAATGTTCATTGTCAGCAACCTGAACATCCCCTCTGCCATCTGCAACAGATGTCGGTTCCAAAGTATTATTTACTGAATCATCAAAATCATTTTGTGCATCTCCCACCTCGTAACTTACAATTTTATTGATAAATTCATCAATATTTTCCTGTCTGTTTTCTACTTCTTCTTTTGTTTCACTCTCAGACAGATATTCTATATATCCTGTGTCTCTTACAACCGACTCAGTAAGTTCCTGTATTGACATATATTCCTGTTTTGCCTTAAATCCCAGAATAAGTGTCACAAAATTTTCTATCTTATTAAGAGAGCGTCCGATGTCAGGAATCTGCGAAGCATTACACAAAGCATCCCAGAATGTACATCCGTTATAATCTGCAAAATTCTGTATACGTTCGAGTGTTGTTGCACCGATTCCACGCTTTGGGACATTAATAATACGACGTACTGCCTGTGCATCCATTCCATTATCAATTGTTTTAAGATATGCAAGTATATCCTTAATCTCTTTTCGCTGATAGAAATTAACACCACCATATATCCTGTACGGAACATTTCTTACAATAAGACGTTCCTCGAGAAGTCTTGACTGTGCATTTGTTCTGTAAAGGATAGCTATATCATTATAGTTCCATCCATCTCTTACCTTTGCACAGATTCCATTTACAACGCCTTCCGCTTCTTTATATGCATCTTCATAAAGACAGAAATTAATCTTTTCACCTTCATTATTAGCTGTCCAGAGCGTCTTGTCTTTTCTACCAAGATTATTTTTAATAACACTGTTTGCCGCTTCAAGAATAGTCTTAGTTGAACGGTAATTCTGCTCAAGCTTTATTACTTTTGCAGAATCAAATGTATTTTCAAAATTAAGAATATTCTGGATATTGGCACCTCTGAACTTATATATTGACTGGTCATCATCACCGACAACACAGAGATTTCCATATTTTCCGGCAAGCATACTCACAAATTTAAACTGCACTGTATTTGTATCCTGATACTCATCCACCATGATATAGCAGAATCTTTCCTGATATGCAAATAAAATGTCTTCATTTTGTTTAAAAAGCTCGACAGTTTTAAATATCAAATCATCAAAATCAAGTGCATTATTCGTTTTGAGCATTTTCTGATATTCACGGTAAACACCGGCAATTCTTTTTGCATTATAATCGTTGCCTGCATTTATCTCCATTTCGTCAGGAGTGACAAGCTCGTCCTTTGCCCTTGAAATTGCACTCATGATTGTGCGTTCTTTGAGCATTTTTGTGTCAATGTTAAGTTTTTTGCACGCTTCTTTTATAACACTTTTCTGGTCATCCGTATCATATATCGTAAAATTAGTATCATAACCCAGACGGTCTATGTATCTTCTAAGAATTCTTACACATGTCGAATGAAATGTACTTACCCACACCTGGCTTCCGAGCGGTGTTATCTTTTCCACACGCTCTTTCATCTCAGCTGCAGCTTTATTTGTAAATGTAATTGCAAGTATATTATATGGTGCAACATCGCAGTCTTCAATAAGATAGGCTATCCTGTGCGTAAGCACACGTGTTTTGCCGCTTCCGGCACCAGCTATTATAAGAAGCGGTCCATCAGTTTTCTTGACTGCTCTTTTCTGCATATCATTTAAACCGTCTAAATTCATCTTACTTCTCCATATATTAAAAGTCAAAATAACTGCCACGAAGTCACGGAATTCATCCTATGCAACGCGGCAGTTTTATAATTATTATAAATTAACCGATAAGTTTTTTACCACAGTTCGGGCAGAACTTGGCACCATTTACAGGTGTTCCACACTCAGGACAGAACTTTGGTCCGTTACCTGTCTGTGCTGTTCCCGCCTGAGGCATGCCAGAAGCTGTATTAGCCTGATTCATATTATTCATCATCTGCTGACCGATTGCCATTCCCATCTGCATGCTCATCATATCACCCGCAATATTAGAACGTCCACCACCTTTTTCAAGTGAATCAGCCATAGCCATCTGTGAATACTTATTCATATCACCAACCATAGACTGTGAAGCAGCTTTAGTCTGCATCTTCTGAATCTCTTCAGGATATGAAAAGCTTGAAATCATGAAATCTGTTATTGTCAGACCAAGCTTACAAATCTGCATATCAAGGTCTTCCTTAATACCATTAGCTATCTCATATGCATTAGCCTGAAGATTGAACATATCTTTGCCTTCTTTACTTATCCACTTCATAAGAAGCTGATCAAGAACAGCAACTACACGTTCCTTAACATCATCAACTTTATAAATCTGCTTTACACCGGCAATCTTATCAATAAGTGCTACATAATCATCTACCTTGAATGTAAATGTTCCGAAAGCTCTTATAGGCATACCACCCGGTGTTGCTGCTGACTGTGTCGGTATTGATATAGGATTCTTAGTTCCCCATTTAACTGTGAATTCCTTAGTATTTACAAAAAGAACTTCCGCTCTCATTCCACTGTTAAATCCAAACTTAAATCCCTTTAATGTAGAAAGGAATGGTATGATATCTGATTCAATATCAAAACTTCCTTCTTCTTTAAATATTCCTTCTATAACGCCATTATACATAAAAATGGCATCCTGACCCGGTCTTATGATTAAGCGGCTTCCCTTTTTAATCTCGCGGTTAGTCCATTTCCAAAAAATAATGTCATCTCTGTACTCTTCCCACTCAACGACGTTGGCCAGCTGTTTACCAAATAAACCCATTATTTTACTCCTTTAACTTATAAAAATTATAAGCCCATCTTAGCCTTTAAAGCTGCAAGTTCATCATCAACAGCAGCATTATTTGGTGCTTCATCGTACTTTGCTGCAAGATTATCAATATTGGTATCTTCCTGTGAAGAATTGAGTTCTGCCATTGCATTAGCCTCATCAAGCATCTTGTTTGCCTTTGCTTCCATTCTTGTAAATGCTTCCATGCTGTTATTAGCACCTGTTACGCTTGTGCCAACTTTATTAATTCTCTCTTGAGCTTTTGCGGCCTTAACTGTAGCTTTAATTGCTGCTCTTCTTGCCTCAAGATTATCAATATCTTTTACAAGCTTATCATGCATCTGACGCATCTTTGATGCATTATCTGCTGCCACATTGTATGCCTGCTGAAGTGCTGTCTGAGTTGTAACAAGCTGCTGCTTCTTCTCAAGAAAACTTCTTGCATCAGCTTCATTGCCTGCTGTAAGTGCCTTCTCAGCATATGACTGCATCTTATTAATCTGCTCTGTACACTCGTCAAGTTCTCTCTTTGCTCTTGTCTCTTCTGCCATAACAGAAGCAGTTTCAGCCTTTACCTTGCCAAGATCGCTCTCTAAATTTCTCATGTACTGATCAATCATCTTTTCAGGATCCTCACACTTATCAAGAAGTGCATTGATATTAGATGCCATAATGTCCTTAAATCTTGTTAAAATACCCATAAAATCCTCCTCTGCAAAAGCCCCACATTTACACAATGGATTTTGCTAAAAATATTTTTTATTAACGGCATTTTGCCGTGCTATGAGATAATTATATAATATATGTACTTAATTGTCACGCTATTTATTCAAGATTTAATTTTCTGTCCAAAATATAAATACTTATAAAATTATATACTATTATTAAAATCACAGATATTATGCCTGCCATTATAAACGTGCCCTTTACAAAATCAATTGTTGCGGCATCTGACTGCGGCATCTGCATAACCTCCATAAAATTGCCTCCATACATAATAATACAAAGAATTACAAGTCCTATAAGCGAAAGAATCTGTCCGACAAAATAAAGAATTATATACCACACAAAAGCCATAATTCCTTTACTTGAATATGACAGGCTTCCCAGGTCAAGGCATACATAAAATGTGCTCAATGCCGAAATTATCGAAATAATAATATATAATACTGTAATTGCAACAACAGTCCCTGTTATACCTGATATAACCATCCCTGTTGCAGTTCCGTCTGTCTCTGCCGACATGAACATTTTAAGTTTTTTTATCCATGAATATTTTAAATCACCTGTGATAAATCCTATTGACAGCATCAAAACAATGAAATCTGCAGCAAACCATATTATTGAAGCAATCATTTTACTAAAATGAAGGCTGGCTGCAGATACAGGAAGTGTGTGCATGAGATAACCTTCATCCTTTAAAAGATTATTCCTGTATCTTAATATTGACATTACAAGTGTAATAATAAACATCGCAATAAGTGCAATAACAGCTCCTGCAATAGCAAATCTGTAAATTGTTGAAAACACAGGATTGCCACCCATAGCTGTATTTATCTTATATGCACCAAATGTAACAATACTTAAAATCATAACAACAATATATATACCGGCATACATAAACCCTTGACTTTTCATCTCATATTTTATAAGTTTACCTAACATGCGAATACCTCCCTGAATAACGAATCAATACTCATATTTTTTTCTTCCCTGATAACATCAACATCCTTATGAAAAACTATTTCTCCATTTTTTATAAAAACAACATCATCCAGAACTTTCTCAACATCACTTATAAGATGCGTTGTAATAATAACACTTGCATTTTCGTTATAATTTGTAAGAATAGTCTTTAAAATATAATCTCTTGCCGCCGGGTCAACGCCACCCATAGGCTCATCTAAAAGATACACCTCTGCTTCCCTGCTCATAACAAGAACAAGCTGCACTTTCTCCCTTGTTCCTTTTGAAAGCTGTTTAATTTTTGAATTCTTTGAAATATTAAGGCTTTCAAGCATCTGTTCAGCCCTGTCTCTTCTGAAATCTTCATAAAAATCCTCAAAAAAGTTAATTGTATCTTTTACTCTCATATTTGGTGAAAAATATGTACGTTCCGGAAGGTATGAAACAATCTTTTTGGTCTCAATTCCTATACTCTTTCCGCTTATTGTCACTTCACCATCATTTTTATTTAAAATACCGGCAAGTATTTTTATAAGAGTTGTCTTTCCACTTCCATTCGGTCCAAGAATTCCTATTATTCTTCCTCTTTCGAGTGACAAATCAAGTTCTTTTATAACCGGAATTTTTCCATAACTTTTTTTAAGTCCCTTACATTCTACTAATACATCCATAAAAATCTCCTTATTTCCCTGTAAGATTTAACATCCTGTTCGTTATCTTATTTACTGCCTGATATATAATCTGCAAGAATCTTTACTACTTCATCTTTTTCATAACCAAGGCTTTTCATATTTTCAATAAAGGCGTCCGCATATTGTTTTGTAAGTTCTTTTTGAAGCTGCTGCGACTTATCAGCCTGTTTGCTCACATAACGTCCGGAAGTTCTTATTGAGTAAAGATAACCTTCATTTTCAAGCTGTGACAGTGCTTTCTGCATTGTATTCGGATTAACTCCGGCTGTTACTGCCAGCTCCCTGACAGCCGGAAGTTTCTCATCTGCCTGAAGTTCACCAGTTGCAATACACTTTTTTATCTGTTCAATTATCTGTAGATAAATAGGTGTATTCTCATCAAAGTTCCATTCCAAATAATCACCTCTTATCTTGTATTATTGTATTACTCATATAGTACAATAATACAGTTTTATTTTTTTGTCAATAAGATTTTTATATAACATTTTTTACTTTTGGATGTATATGCCTCTTGTCATATGGTTTTTAATACTATATAATAGAGTACAGACATAAACTTTAAGAAGAAACGAGGGTTACTATGGCTAACGATAACAAAGAGCTTGTATCATCAATGCTTCGCAAGATGACAAAGCTTAATTATATAAAGCCGGGCGATGTTCCCGGCATCAATCTTTACATGGATCAGGTTACAACTTTTATGGATGAACATTTAAGTGACAGTAAACGCCATGAAGATGACAAGATTCTTACTAAGACAATGATTAATAATTATACAAAAAACAATCTTCTTCCGCCTCCCGTCAAAAAAAAGTATTCAAGGGATCATCTTTATATTCTTGCTTTTATTTACTACCTGAAAAATCTTCTTTCAATAAGCGATATACAAAAGCTTATTAATCCGCTTACTGAAAATTGTTTTGATACAGACAAAACACCTGATATGGAAGATATATACAGAGAAGTATTTAACTTATGCAAATCACAAGCTGCAGCTCTCTCAAGAGATACACTTGAAAAAGCACGCATTGCCGGCAAGTCATTTGAATATGTTGAAGATGAAGAACAGCGTGATTTCCTTGAGTTATTCAGTCTTATATCACTTTTAAGTTTTGATGTTTATATGAAAAAAAATATGATTGAAACACTTATTGATGATTACTCTTCAAAGCATATCAAAGACAATAAATCTAATGAAAAAGATAATAAGAAATAAATATTTTTATCAGAATTTTATATTATAAAATCCCGGATGATTGTGACGAGTCCATATACTAAATTATGGAAAATCATTTTATACAATCATCCGGGATTTTTATTTACACAATTATCATTTATTCTTCTGTTTCTTCCAGCATATTGAGTCTTTTAAATACTCGGTCATATCCATCGTTGCCATAATTAAGTGAACGATTTACCCTGCTTATTGTTGCAGTTGATGCTCCTGTCTTTTCTGCTATATCAAGATATGTCTTATGTTCCCTTAACATCTTTGCAACTTCAAATCTCTGAGCCAATGAGAGTAATTCATTGATTGTGCATACATCTTCAAAGAAATCAAAACACTCATCCTTATTTTCAAGACTGAGAACAGCCTCGAAAAGCTGCTCAACCGCCGGAGTTTTTAATTTACTGTTCATACACCTACCCCATTTCTGCGACTTTAACACAAAAGCCTTTTTAAATAACCATTTAATATTTTAACACAGTAAAGTTTGAAAGTAAATAGCCTGTAAATCATATTATTCTGTTCTTAATGCAACAACCGGATCTTTCTTTGCCGCCATCTTAGCCGGAATAAGTCCTGCTATTGTTGTAAGCAGCATGCTTATAATAACAAGAATCACTGCACCTGCCACAGGAAGCTGTGCCACATTAGAAATATCTGTTACATTTTTTATAACAGCATTAGCCGGTATACACAAAATCAATGTTATTATTATACCCATCGCCCCTGATACGAAACCTTCAATAAGAGTTTCTGCATTAAATACTCTTGATACATCCTTCTTTGATGCACCTATACTTCTTAAAACACCAATTTCTTTTGTTCTCTCTAGAACTGAAATGTATGTTATAATTCCAATCATTATTGATGAAACCACAAGGGAAATCGCTACAAATGCAATTAAAACCGAAGAAATTGCTGTAATAATAGTACTTACAGATGACATAAGGATTCCTACATAATCAGTATAATTTATTGTATCCTCATCTCTTCCATCAGCTGTTACTTCGTCATTATAATTATTAATAAAATCCTGAAGTTTTTCTTTTGAATCAAAATCTTTAGCATATATATCAATCTCTGAAGGGTTGTCTTCACTTGCTATGCCAAGTAATGATTTGTTATTTTCAAGTGTTGAAATTGATGTCTTATCATTATCAAATGACATTCCTGTAAATACATCTTTTTCAGGGTCTGCGAGCTGCTGTTTTACAATCTGTGCTTCATTTACTTTTTCAATTATATAAGGCATTAAATCCTTTGTATATGCAACACCACTGCTTACTGAAACACTTGCCGCGTCAGGATTTTTTCTTATAATTCCTGCAATCTTAACCTCTTCAGCATTATTCACAACTGTTGTCATATATTCATCATCATGTGATGCATCTTCCCATATTCCAAATGTATCATTATATCTGTACAACTCTGTAGGAAGAACAAGTTTAAACTTCTTGTCGAGGACTTCATCATATGTATACTGTGTTTCTTCTGTCTCATATGAATTTCCAGCAATAACATTCTTAAAAATTTTCTTTACTTCGGCCGGATCCTTAAATCCAAGTGAATACAATGTATAGTCATCTATCTCATTATTTTCATCTACCACAAGCATAACTTCGTTGTAATTATCTGCCCAGCTTCCGGCTATAAGATCATACTGTTCATCAAGCATCTGTCTGTTATCAAAAAGACGTGACCATACACTTGTATTCTGCATGCCCGCTGACATCATGCCGTCACCTGATACAGACATTCCATACATATTTTCCATAACAGAACTTGGATTAAGCTGTGTAACACCATCTGATGTATCAGTTGAATAAATGTATAACGGAACATCATAACTATATTGTATATCACTTATATAACCATCAACATCACTCTTATGATTTTCAAGATATGACTTAAATGCTTTAAGATTATTGCTGTTTACCTCAGCAACCATACTGTTTACCATATCAGTCATAATGTTATTACTGTAAATCTTATCCTTGTCATGATCAACATTTTTATCTTTATTACCCATCATATTCTCAATCATGCTGCTGACATCGACACTTTCTTTCTGAAGCTGTATAGGATAACTTGAAAGTGTATCTCTCTGCACGCGGTCAATATAATTCTGAATACCATTGGATATTGACAAGATAAGTGCAATACCTATAATTCCGATACTTCCAGCAAAAGCAGTAAGGATTGTCCTTGTCTTTTTTGTCATAAGATTATTAAGACTAAGGCTTAACGCTGTAAAAAATGACATAGATGTCTTCTTTTTCTTTGTTTTACCAGACTTTTTATCAGTTAAAGAATCCTCATCTGTCTTCGTTGCAATATTATCGTCTTCACCATTATATGGATTACTGTCATCCGTTATTGTTCCATCAAGAAGTCTTATTATTCTTGTTGAATACTGTGTTGCAAGTTCCGGATTGTGCGTTACCATTATTATAAGCCTGTCTTTTGAAATCTCTTTTAGCAAATCCATTATCTGGATACTTGTCTGTGTATCAAGTGCTCCTGTAGGTTCATCTGCAAGAAGTATATCCGGGTCATTGACAAGTGCTCTCGCTATTGCAACTCTCTGCATCTGTCCACCTGACATCTGATTCGGTTTCTTATGAATCTGCTCCTTGAGACCTACTTTTTCAAGTGCTTCTGTTGCACGCTGTCTTCTCTCGGCTTTTGACACACCAGACAATGTAAGTGCAAGTTCAACATTTGACAAAACTGTCTGATGCGGAATAAGATTGTAGCTTTGGAATACGAATCCAATAGAATTATTTCTGTATGCATCCCAATCCCTGTCTTTAAAATCTTTTGTCGATCTGCCATTAATCTTCAAATCACCGCTTGTGTACTTATCAAGTCCTCCTATTATATTAAGAAGAGTGGTCTTTCCACATCCTGATTGGCCCAATATTGAAACAAATTCACTGTCACGGAACTTCAAATCTATCCCTTTAAGAGCTTCAACCGATGTCGTCCCCGTAACATAAGTTTTTCTTATTCCATTTAACTCAAGCATAACATTTCCTTTCCCGAAGCGATGTATTTTTGCTTATATCTCATCCAAAAGCTGCTGTCTTGCATTATCTCTTAACATATTCTTATTGTAATAATAAAATTTATCACAACCATTCTCCTGTATAAATGATATACTGTAAAATCCTGCTGCCAGCTCAGTCACAAACAGAACCATCTCCGGTCCATGTCCAAACGCTTTCTCGGCAAAATCAAAAGCATTGTTTAATTCTAACATAATCTGTTGTGATAATGCCTCACGTTTATCTGAAAGTTTCATAAATTCTGATGAAATTATTGTAAACACATCTGTATGTTCACTGACACCTGCATTTTTTACTGCCAGTTCATAATCACCAATTTCACGTATTACAGCCGCATTAACAGCCTGTGCATCTTCATCCCACAGGCCTTTTTCTTTATCACGCAGATATGTGTTTCTCATATCTTTAACAACATCCGAAAATACAAGTGCTTCATTTTTCTGAAAAAACTTTAATTCATCGAAAAGTTTCTGTGCCGTCATTGTCATTCTGTAATACTTTTTAAATTCAGCATTTAATGCTCCCAGGACAAGACTCACTACACTTATTCTCTCATCAAATGGTGCTTTTGCCAGACGAGTATACACACTCTGTGCTGTATTTGCCAAAAGAATATCTTTGACATTGTAAGATTTTTCATATTTGTAATACAATGCAAGATAATTGGCAAAATCCATAGCAGTATCTTCATCCTGAAGATACTGTGAAATCACCTGCTCATCCACAGAAATTCCAAGCTTTTCATATGCCTTTATTATATCAGACAGATCTTCCCATCCTCTGGCTGTGACAAAACGCTTGCCTTCAACCGTAGTTTCTATCTTATAAAAGTTCTCCTGTCTTGCATCAAGATAAGAAAGAACTGCTGCATGTATGCCTTTTTTTCGTGCATAATTCTTCCAAATATCATAATCCGGCGTAACTTCTATATACTTGACACGGTCAAGTGTAACAACGTCAAAATCCCTGACTGAACGGTTATATTCCGGTGGATTCCCCGCTGCAACAATTATCCATCCATCCGGAACTTTCGTATTTCCAAACATCTTTGCCTGAAGAAACTGAAGCATAACAGGTGCAAGTGTCTCAGATACACAATTTATCTCATCTATAAATAAAATACCTTCTTTTATTCCTGTCTTCTCAATCTTATCATGCACAGATGCAATAATCTCACTCATTGTATATGATGTAACTGAATATTCATTTCCATCATATACCTTTTTATCAATAAAAGGCAGACCCATCGCACTCTGTCTCGTATGATGTGTCATAGTATATGCAGCAAGTGATATACCACATTCTCTTGCTGCCTGATCCATTATTGCAGTCTTACCAATTCCCGGAGGTCCGATAAGCAGTACCGGTCTTTGATGCACAGACGGAATAAGCGGATTCCCATCCTCATCTTTTGCAAGATATGCTTTTACTGTATTCTTTATTTCTTCCTTTGCTCTTTCAATATTCATGTTATTCCTCAACTTTCCATTCAACTCTTATTGCCCAGCCCGGCACTATTCTGTCTGCATCATACATTTCAGGAAAAACAAATGCAACATCATATGATGGCTTATGTTCAGGATAAATTCCATATCCGTCCGTAAAATAAAGCACACCTTTAAGACTTTTGAGTTCTCCCATCTGTCTTAATTTTTCTATATAATTAAATGCCGGCCGGAAATCTGTTCCCCCAAAACCTTTTACAGCAAAATTATCCTTGAAACTTTCTGCCTGTTTCAAATCATTTATAACAATATCTTCCTGTACCTGATTATCACACTGTATAATATGCAGTCTGATTTTTTCAAAAAACAAATCTGATTCTGTAAGAATTCCCAAAGTCTCATTAATAAACTTCTGGACAAGCGTAAATGCACATGACCCTGATGTATCTATCACTATAACAAAATCCTTAATCCTGCTCTCTTCCCTGTATTCAAGTTCTTCTATAAGAGGCATATTACCATACACAGTCATTCCGTAATTATAAAATCCATAATCAAATGAATCCATATCCACATGCATACTTTCTCTTGTCACAGCAAATTTTCTCAAAAAATCACGATAAGATATTTCCTTGTGATTAACTGCTTTGAGCATCTTTAAAAGATTGCCTTTTGTATCTCCTCTGCCCGAATCAAATGTCATTGCCGACTGCATCTTCTTTGCAGCATTCTCCCACTTTTCTTCCTGCTTATTATTATCTTCATCGGAGCTTCTGTTATCTTTATCGCTCTGGTCTGCATGCCAGTATGCATGGTCGTCAACTTCAAACTCCCCTGATGCAATCCACATCTGTGCCTGATTATTCATCTGCGTCTTTAATATATAAAATATATTAGCTGCACTAAGCACACGGCTTTTATCAAGAATCTCCTTATATATCTGCTGCCGCTTTGTATTCTCCGGCTTTATAACACAGCTTAATTCAATTCCATCAACAAGATATTCTGCACATATGTCACATGACAGATTCCAAAGCTGTATATCGTCTTCGTCTTTATACTTTTCTGCGTCATATATATGCCTGAACAGATAGTGCATTATCATATGTAAATACGCCCTGTTGACATCTGTCGGATTCTTTTTGTAATTTTCTATAAGAAGAACAGGATTATAATAAAGGAATCTGCCGTCTGTCGCCACAAACCTGATACGCCTGTCCGCCTTATACCCAAGCATATTCAATGCAAGAAACATATAACGCATTCCAAGAAAAAGTTCCTGTTTTGCCATATCAAGAACCTTTATTCCCGTCTTTTCCCAATCTCTTTCTTCTTTGTTCTTAGTATTAATATTGTCTTCCACTTATCTTTCCTTAACTATAATAATAAAGCTGCCACTTTGTTTGTTGATAATATCAATATATCACTTTTAATATCATTTTGCATTGGATTCAAAATTCAAACTTTCTGTGAGAAGGTGCAAAATGCTGTTTCTGATATGCAAGAAGCTGCCCCAGCCCCTCCATATGAGAATTTTCTCTTGCAGTATCTATACATGACATACATGATTCACGGTCAAGTATTTCCATGGAAAATATAAGGTTTAAACCGTCATAATCTTCATTTTTCACCATATCATTCACTATCTCAATAATATTTTTATTAAGATAATCTTTATACTGCCGTTTTGCATCTTCAGATAATTTATATGGATACTTCAACCTGTAACATGCAATCTTATATGATGCATCTTTAACGTCAATATACATTCCTGCCTGAAATAATCTGTCATACTGCATATAATTAACATCAGTACCGTCAACACATTCCCTGTACTGTATCCCTGAACCTTCCGTAATCTGATTAACAATTCTTGCCGGCGTATTTTCTTCATAATTATAAAGATAATATGGAAATACCAGCACGGCATCATCATCGTCGTAATGTATAGTCACCTTAACTTCATTATTTACTTCCGACAAAACACCTTTTAAACACTTGGTGTTCATGCCTGTTCCGATTATATTTATGTTATGAAGCCTGTAACAGTTTTTAAATGCACCATCACCAATATCCGTAACGGTATCATAAAGTGTTATTGATGCAAGATTCCTGCAATTGTAAAATGCATGTGCACCAATCGAAACGACTGTCTCCGGCAGTGTTATTTCAACAATTTCCCTATGTTCACTAAACGCAAATGCTCCAACTGAAACTATCTTCTTATTATCTATTTTTTCCGAAATTGTAATTTTTTCTTCTTCTCCTGAATATTGTTTTAAAACAGCTTCGTCCATATTCAAATCATCAAGTTCGTACATATCATTCCTCATATATTGTTTATTTTGTTAATAATAACACTTTAAAACGTCTCTTGCAATTTTATCCAATGGACTTTATAGTACGCTTATATTATAATTATGCTAATAAATGACATGATTTTTAAGGAGTTTTATTTTGGGATTTATTTTAAAAAAGCTTAAAAATTTTATAACATATAAAAAATATATATTAGCTGCCTGCACTTTGAGTCTGTCTCTTACAATTCCATATATTTCATATGCCACTACACAGGATAACCTTGACGATGCAAATCAGAAACTTGAGGAATTAAGGCAGCAGCAGGCGGATATCTCATCCGATATGTCAGACCTTGTTTCACAAATTGATGATATCAACAGGTCTCTTACTGAAATTGACGAAAAGATGCAGGATTTATCAGATAAAATTGACGACCTTTCTATGCAGAAAGAAGAACTTGACAAACAAAAAACCGAACAATACGCTGCAATGAAATTACGGATCCAATATATGTATGAACATGGCAGCCAGAATGCCCTTGATATCATTCTAAGTTCACAGGGACTTTCCGATTTTTTATCAAAATCAGAATATGTGACGCAATTGTCTTCATATGACCGAAGAATGCTTGAAAAAATGGAAAATATAATAACGCAGATAGCCGAAAACAGTGATGAACTTGAAAAAGATTATGCTTCTTTAGATAAATTAAAGTCTGAATCATCCAGACAGTCAGAACGACTTAATGCACTTCTTGATTCAAAACAACAGGAGCTTGCATCTAACAGTGATGATATTACAAAGTTTGAAGAACTTGCCCTCCAGTATGAACAACAGCTTGAAGAAGAGCGGATACGTGAAGCCGAGGAAGCTGCCAGACGTGAGCAGGAAAAAAATAACAGTTTAAATGCCGGGGGAAACAATTATCCCCATATAGATTATACTGCTTCTGACATTGATATGCTCGCAGCTATTATTGAATGTGAAGCCGGAAACCAGTCATATGAAGGAAAATGTGCTGTGGGAAGTGTCATTATAAACCGTGTACGCAATCCACGTTTTGCCAATACAATACAGGAAGTCATATTTGCTCCCGGACAATTTTCGCCGGTTGCAAGCGGACGTTTTGCAATAGTCCTTGCAAGAGGTGCAGATAGTGCATGTGTTGAAGCTGCAACAGCAGTCCTTAATGGTTATATTAACGTAGACTGCCTCTATTTCCACGCTTACCGCGGAAGCATTGATGATGATAAATTAATTATTGGCGACCATGTATTCTTCTAACATGCGGTCTATTTTTACTTTTATGGGGGACATTTCCCCCATTCTTTTTTGTGCATCTTCCATATTCTGTTCCATCTGTGACAATTTTTGTGAGTCTTTGCCAACAGCATATACATTTTTATAAAATGCCGCCTTATAATAATCCGCAACAGCCACACACTCTTTAAAATCCTGTGTTGCATTCTTTTTATTTTCTTCAAGTTTTAATGAATATTTCTGTGCATAATCAACAGCTTTTCCATACTCATCTTCACCATATAACTTCATCAGGAAATATGTTTTACTGTCAACATTAATATTATCACTGTTTTCTTTTATTGCTATTATCATGCAGGCATTAACCAGGACGAGAAGCACAATAATAATGTCCATTATTACAATTTTTTTCTTAATTTTCATGTAAGCTCCTCTCTATAAGACATCTGCTTATTGATGCCTGCGAATACTCTGCTATTTTATCTAAATCATCATCAATAACATGATAATACTGCTTTAAAAGATTCCCCATATCTTTTCTCATCTTATCAAGATATGATTTATTTTTATCTGATATTGTACTATTTTTATCGTTATATGCTGAAATCTGGGAGTAATAATAAAATTTTGAAAGATATTCACTTAAACCGGATATATCCTGCTCTTCAAGGTTATAATTATTATCCTGTTTATTCATAAATGACTGCGACCATGAATAATATCTTGCAGCCATAAGTACCGGATATTCTTCTGAAAATGAATTGTTATCCAATGCATCAATTGAATCACTATACTTAGATAAACCTACATAGTCACCATTATCAAGATAAGAATATATCTGTTCACTAATCTTAACTTTACTGCTGTCAATCTTTGATTTTTTTACTGCCTTATTAATCGGTTCAACCAAAAATGCTGATATGAACAATATAAGTAATACTGCCGGTATAACAGCAGACAGAGCAGTTTTAGAAGCAATTTTTTCACGTTTCTGTGTCTTTTTATAAACTTCTTTTTCTGTCCTGTTATATTCTTTATCAAAATTATTCATTGATGCTTTGTGGCTTTTTTCACTGGATTTCATTAATAATATTCCCTCTCATCTCATTTATCTGCTTTGAATAATTATTTTTGTCAATTGATATAATTGTAAAAATCACAGCTATTATAACTGCTATTACGGCAGCAGTAATTCCGGCAATTTTCAAGATTTCTTTTAAAATTATTTTTTTGTCAATATAAGCAAGGGATGCCAGTCTTTTTCTTATCTGCGACATTCTCTGCATATATATTTTTTCCTGACCGTAAAAATTGGCATTGCCACAATATGGACAGTTTGCAAGTTCTTCAGGATACTCTGCTGAACAATATTTACATGTTACTGTTTTTTTCATATCACTCATTTTATGTCTCCTTGCGAATCATGTCTGTTAATACTATCTTCAATCACTGTCTGTATCTGACTTCTGCTCATGTTTTTTATGTTTTCTGATTCTTCGTCATTAATATAAAAATACGTCTTTAATATCAGACACATATCATCATGGATTTCTCTTACCTTTGTGTCAGAATCTTCGCCATATGCCGGCTTTCCATATATATAGTGAAGATTATTGTAATCATAGAATTCCGCAAGGAGACTACAGGCATCCGACAATGCCCTATTCTTATCATAAATATTATCAGAAGCAAGATATTTTGCAATATAATCATTTACAAATATATAGATCTGTGCAGCCTCTATCTGTGGATGATATGAAAGAAATGGTCCGTCTGACCAGCCGGCGATTTCAAGATTATCACAATAATTATAAAATCCATAATAATCTTTGTAATTCCAATATCTGTCAAGCTTCTCCACTACTTTATCATAATTTTGTGCCGCCTTTTTTTGTTTCTTTGCAAATTCTTTGCCACTTACAGTCATATAAACGGCAAGCCCCAGAAAAACAGCCAGCAATATAATTATATATATTCCACGCACATATACTTTCGCAGTATATGACTGGCTCGTCATCACTCTGGCATCTGCTGCATCTGTTCTTTCCTGATATTTTT
>OJMG01001652.1_pt1 | contig 20300 bp, 14 predicted proteins | sample 1597141 | NCBI WGS metagenome assembly OJMG01 (sample SAMEA2452119, study PRJEB22498) | human gut metagenome | biome: human feces; feature: human gut; material: feces | place: Australia | collected 2012 | reverse complement strand
GTGGTCAAGGCGAAGATTGTGGGCATGACCACTTTCGGTGCGTTTGCGCAGATCCTGCCCGGCGTGGACGGCCTGATCCACATTTCTCAGATCGCTGATCACCGCATTGCAAAGCCGGAGGACGAGCTGGAGATCCGCGGCAAGTCGAACCCCTACGCCAGCCGAGGAGGTCTCAAGCTGGAAAAGGCAATTACGTCCTTTCAGGCGGATCTGCGCGGCAAGGTGTGCATGGACATCGGCGCGGCGACCGGCGGCTTCACGGACGTCTGCCTGCAAAACGGCGCGGCGCATGTCTATGCGATTGACGTCGGCTACGGGCAGTTCTCGTGGAAGCTGCGCAACGACCCGCGCGTAACGCTCTATGAGCGGACGAATGCGCGCCTGCTGACGCCTGACATGCTGCCGCTGCACCCGACTGTTACGGTGATGGATGTGTCCTTCATCAGCATTCGCCTGATTTTGCCTGTTGCGGCGCAGCTGATGGGCGAGGAGGGCGTGTTCTATACGCTGATTAAGCCGCAGTTCGAGGCGGGACGCGACCGCATCGGCAAGAAAGGCGTCATCCACGACCCGAAGGTGCACGAGGACGTTCTGCGGGAGATTGTGGAATTCGCGCCGAGCATCGGCTGGCAGGTGCAGCAGCTTGATTATTCGCCGATTAAAGGGCCGGAGGGCAACATTGAGTTCTTGGGCAAAATCACCGTCCGGACGCAGGAAGCTGAGCCGGTGACGCCGGAAATCATCCACGAGCTGGTAAAAAAGGCGCATCAGGAGCTAAAGGGTTCTTCACACAAGTAATACGATTTCCTTCATTCACCTGCGCCATCTGCGTGCGCATTCTCATTTGGAAATGGCATCAAAATTTCTGTATATGCTTGCATGAATATTCATCTTGTGTTATAATGGGGATACTTCGGGTGCTGTTTGTGAAAAAAACGGCAGACTGAATCAGGATGGAGGGAACGGCGTGCGACTTGGCATCGTCATTCATGGTCATCGGCCAGATGCAATGGCAGCGGCGCATCATGCAGTGGCACAGCTTGCGTCCTGCGGCGCGCAGGTGCTGGTGGAAGATGAGGTGCTGGCAGCGTTTGCGTCGGGCAGCGTGACTTCGCTGAATGCGCCGGATGCGCGGGCGGATGTGATTCTGTCGCTGGGCGGCGACGGCACGCTGCTTCGCGGCGCACAGTATGCGCTTTCGTGGGATGCGGCGCTGCTCGGCGTGAACCTGGGGCGCGTCGGATTTTTGGCGGAAGGCGAGGCAGATGCCCTGCCGAGGCTGTTGGACAAGGTCATCCGCGGCGACTACGAGACAGAGCGCCGCGCAGTGCTGTCCGTGCAGATGAATGGGCAAAGCTGGTACGCCATCAACGACGTGGTGATGAGCCGCGGCGGCTATGCGCGGCTGATTACGGTTACAGCGCTGGTGGATGGCGCACTCGCCGGGCATTACATTGCCGATGGGCTTGTTGTCGCCACGCCGACGGGGTCAACCGGCTATTCGCTCTCCGCTGGCGGCCCGATTATTTCCCCGAAAGTGGATTGCATGGTGCTCACGCCGATTTGTGCCCACAGTTTGCAGCATCGTCCGACCGTTGTGCAGGGCAGCGCACAGATTCGCCTGCTATTGGGGTCGGATGCGCCGCAGAGCGCCTGCCTGCAAGTCGATGGGCAGACGTACGCGCAGCTGGATGACGGTGCGGTGGTCGAAATCAGTCGTGCCGATCGAACGCTGCAGCTCATCCGCACGAGTGACCAGCCGTTCTTCAACCTTGTCCGCGAAAAGCTGACGGAATGGACCCGATAACATAAAATGTAAAGGCAGGTGCTGCGGAAATATGAAAACCGTTCGACAAGTGGCAATCCTCGATATCATCGAAAAACAGGAAATTGAAACGCAGGAGGAACTCGCCAGCGCCCTGAATGCACGGGGCATCCGCGTGACGCAGGCGACCGTATCCCGCGACATTAAGGAATTGCGGCTGCTGAAAGTGCTGACCCCCTCCGGCAAGTACAAATACGCAACGGGCGATCAGGCGGACAACAATCTGACCGACCGTTTCATTCGGATGCTGGCGGAATCGCTGCTGTCTGTCTCATCGGCGAACAACCTGATTGTGGTGAAAACACTGTCGGGTTCAGCGAACGTCGCGGCGGAAGCGCTGGACAGTATGCACTGGCCGGAGGTGCTGGGGACGCTGGCAGGCGACAACACGGTGCTGCTGATTATCCGCTCGAACGAGGAGACGATCACCGTCACCAGCCGCATCCGGGAAATGATGAAATAACAGCAATGGTTATCCCCAGCACGGAAAGGGAGTATCCATCATGATTCTATCCATGCGAATGCGGAATATCGCGCTGATTGAGGAACTGAGTCTGGAATTCGGCGAAGGGCTGCACGTTATGACCGGCGAAACCGGCGCGGGCAAATCCATCGTCGTGGACGCGGTCAATCTGGTGCTGGGCGGACGCGCCGCGCGGGAACTCATCCGCACGGGAACGGACAAGGCGTGGGTCGAAGCGGTGTTTGATGCCAGCGGCAATGTGGAAGTCGCAAAATGGGCGCAGGCGCAGGCACTTGATGATTTTGACGGCACGGTAACGCTCTACCGCGAAATCACACGCTCCGGGCGCAACCTCTGCCGCGTCTGCGGGGTGGTGATGCCGCTGTCCGCGCTCAAAGACATCGCCGTACTGCTGATGGACGTGCATGGGCAGCACGAGGCGCAGTTCCTGATGAACTCGCAGTATCACCTGCTGTTTCTGGATGCTGCGGGCGGCGACGATTATCAGGCGCTGCTCAGCCGCGTGGACGCAGCCTATCAGGCGTTCATCACCAACCATCGGCAGTACGCGCGCTTGGTCAAGGAGAATGAGAAGAAGCAGTACCGCATGGAATCGCTGAAAAAGTCGCTGGAGGAATTGGAAAAAGCGCGGCTGAAGCTGGGCGAGGAAGAAACGCTGGCAGCGGAAAAAGAGCGCTTCCGGCATTCAGAGAAGATTGCGACAGCGGTTGCGGCGGCGCATCGGGCGATTTCAGCGAACGATGACAGCGAGACGGTACTTTCACGCGTGAAGGAAGCGGCGGATGCGCTTCGGTCGCTGGCGGCGTTCGGCGAAAACTACGTCAGTCTGGCGCAGCGGTGCGATTCGGCGTACTATGAGCTGGAGGAAATCGGCTACGAACTGGCGGATTTGACCGAAAAAGGGGAGTTCGACCCCGTTCGGGCGGAAAAAGTTGAGACACGGCTGGATTTGATTCGGCGCATGGAACGCAAGTACGGCGAAACGGTGGCGGAAGTCCTTTCACAGCAGCAGAAGATGCAGGAGGAATACGACAATTACGTTTCGTTGGATGAGCAGGTTGCCAAAACGGGCGCGGAACACAAGCGCTTGCTGGCGCAGTATCGGCAGCTCGCGCGTCAGCTGACGGAGGCACGGCACGGGCTGGCGAATGAGTTTGAGAAGAACATGATGGCGCAGCTGAAAGACCTCGGCATGGGCAACACCATCTTCCAAGTGTCGTTCGCGATTCGCCCGGAAGGGAAGATTTTCATGCCGCAGTCGGTCGGCGACGACGTGATTGAGTTTATGATTTCCCCGAACCCCGGCGAACCGCTGAAACCGCTGTCAAAAATCGCGTCTGGCGGCGAATTGTCGCGCCTGATGCTGGCGATTAAGAGCCTCGAAGCCGAAAAAGGCGGCGTCGGCACGATGGTGTTCGACGAAATCGACACGGGCATCAGCGGACGGATGGCGCAGGTCGTCGCGGAGAAGATGGCGCTGATCGCGCGCAAGCGGCAGGTTATCTGCGTGACGCACCTGCCGCAGATTGCAGCGATGGCGGCACACCAGTTTCTTGTGGAGAAGCGTGTGGAAGGGGAGCGGACGAATACGAGTGTTCGCCTGCTTTCACCCAAGGAACGAATCAGCGAAGTCGCGCGGATGCTCGGCGGCGCGGACGGCAGCGAGGGCAGTGCCATGAGTCACGCAGCGCACATGCTCTATGTGGCGGGAAATCTGCCGGAAGAAGATATTAGTCATAGCTAATGGTGAAATTGACTAAAAAACTTTGGCTGACATTTGTCAAACTTTTCACTGTACCAAATGCCTTGTTATATGATATAATAGATTTCGTGTGATTGTGTCCTGTTCAGACGGATTCCGTCTGAATATGTGTTTTCTGCTGTCACGGCAGGGGATGCGAAAGGATTTGGAAAGGGGTTTTCTCTGTGTTTGTCAAACACATGTTTCCCGGCGGAACGCATCCGCATGAGGGCGTAAACGGCAAGGCCGTCAACAGCGGCAACGCCATTCGTGAGCTGCCCGCGCCTGCGCGCGTGGTGATTCCGCTCTCGCAGCATATCGGTGCGCCCTGCAAGCCCATCGTGCAGAAGGGTGATTTGGTGCTGGCGGGTCAGAAGATTGGCGAAGCGGGCGGCTTTGTGTCCGCACCGGTGCATTCGTCCGTCTCCGGCAAGGTCGTCGGCATTGAGCCGGTCGAGCTGGCGAATGGTTCGACGGTTTCCGCCGTCATCATCGAGAATGACTTCCAGAACAACTGGGTGGAACTGCATCCGGCGGAGCATCCGGAAACGCTGACCGCGCAGGAATTGCAGACCATCGTCCGCGAAGCCGGCATCGTCGGCATGGGCGGCGCGACGTTCCCCACGCAGGTCAAGATAACGCCCCCGAAGGGCAAGACGATTGAGAAGCTTGTCATCAACGGCGCGGAGTGCGAACCGTACCTGACGGCTGACCATCGCCTGATGCTGGAAAAACCCGCGGAAATCATCGACGGCATCCACCTGATGATGCTCGCGCTGGATGTCAAGGAAGCGCACGTCGGCGTGGAGAACAACAAAATGGACGCGGTGGAAGCGCTCCGTGCCGCGGCGAAGAATGTCGAAGGCATCACGATTCATGATTTGCCCGTCCGCTATCCGCAGGGCGGTGAAAAGCAGCTGGTGTACGCCCTGACGCGCCGCAAGGTGCCGACCGGCGGTCTGCCGCTGGATGTCGGCTGCGTGGTCAGCAACGTCGGCACAGTGTATGCCATTCAGCAGGCGATTCGCGAGGGTCGCCCGCTCGTGCAGCGCGTGACGACCGTTGGCGGGCTGGTCAACAACCCCGGCAACTTCCTCGTTAGCGTCGGTACGCCGATTGACACGCTGCTGGAGGCCTGTGGCGGAATGCAGTCCGGCGCACGGATGCTCATCAGCGGCGGCCCGATGATGGGTATGGCGATTACCCGCACGGATATCCCGGTCACGAAGGGCACCTCCGGCGTGCTTGTGTTGGGCGAAGAAGCCGTTGACCCGGTGGAATCCGCCTGCATCAACTGCGGCCGCTGCCTGCGCGCCTGCCCGATGCAGCTGATGCCGACGCTGCTTGACCGCTGCGTCCGCGCCGACCGCTATGACGAAGCCGAAAAGTACGGCATCATGAACTGTATCGAATGCGGTGCGTGCACCTTCGTCTGCCCCGCCAAGCGCCTGCTTACGCAGTCCTGCCGTCAGGGCAAAAAGGTGATTACGACCCGCAAGAAGGCGGAAGCCGCGAAGAAAGCCGCGGCAGAAGCTGCAAAGAAGGCTGCTGAAGAGCAGTCCAAGAAGGAGGCATAACACCATGCAGAATAATCTTGTGATGACCTCCTCGCCCCACCTGCGCGACCATAGCAGCACGCAGCGCATCATGCAGGAGGTTTGTCTGGCGCTGCTGCCGGCTGGCATTGCGGGCGTTATCATCTTCGGCTGGAGCGCGCTGATGCTCATCTGCGTGTCCGTGGCAACCTGTGTTCTATCTGAATTTGTGTGGGAAAAGCTGACGAAGCGGACGGTGACGATTGGCGACTGGAGCGCCGTCGTGACGGGTCTGCTGCTGGCGTACAACCTCCCGGCGAACGCGCCGTGGTGGCTGGCGGTGGTCGGTGGCGTGATTGCCATCGTCCTCGTCAAGCAAATGTTCGGCGGCATCGGCAGCAACTTCATGAACCCGGCGCTGACCGCGCGCGCGATTCTGTTCGTCAGCTGGTCTGCGCTGATGAGCAGCTATCCGCAGTCCAACTTCGTCGTGGATGCGACGACCTCCGCAACCCCCCTCGGCTTGCTGAGCAAGGGCGTTTCCGGCGTGAACTTTATGGATCTGCTGCTGGGCAACTGCGGCGGTGTGCTGGGCGAAACCTGCAAGCTGGCGATTCTCGTCGGCGGCATTTACCTGTGCGTCCGCAAGATTGCTGACTGGCGCATCCCGGTGTCCTTCATCGCGACCGTGTTCGTCTGCTACCTGATTAAGGATGGCGCTGAAATGGCGATTTATCAGGTATTTGCGGGCGGCTTGATGCTCGGCGCGTTCTTCATGGCGACTGACTATGCGACCAGCCCGGTGACGGTGCCCGGCCGCGTGATCATGGGCATTGGCTGCGGTCTGCTGCTGTTCATCATCCGTGCCTACGCGAACTACCCCGAAGGCTGCTCCTTCGCGATTCTGTTCATGAACGTCTGCACGCCCCTGATTGACCGCTTTACCGCGCCGCATCCGTTTGGGGAGGTGAAAAAGCATGGCTAATCAGAAGAAAACCTTCATGAGTGTCCTGCTGAACGGCCTGATTTGGGAGAATCCGACGTTTGTGCTGATGTTGGGCATGTGCCCGACGCTGGCCATCACCACGTCCGGCATGAACGGCATCGGCATGGGTCTGGCGGTTACGGCTGTGCTGATTTTCTCGAATCTGTTCATCAGCCTGCTGCGCAACATCATCCCGGACAGCGTGCGCATTCCGGCGTACATCATCATCATCGCGTCCTTCGTGACGATGATTGACATGCTGCTTAAGGCATTCCTGCCGGATTTGTCGCAGGCGCTGGGCATGTTTATCCCGCTGATTGTTGTCAACTGCATCATCTTTGCCCGTGCGGAGTCCTTCGCGTCTAAGAATCCGCCAGTGCTGAGCATTGCGGACGGCCTGGGCATGGGGCTGGGCTTCACCTTCGCCATCACGCTGCTGTCCGTCATTCGTGAGCTGCTGGGCAACGGCACGTTCTTTGGTCTGCAGGTGATGCCCGCCAGCTATCAGCCGATGGGCATCATGACGCAGGTTCCCGGCGGCTTCATCACGCTGGGTCTGCTGCTGATTCTGGTCAATGCACTGTCGAATAAGTCGAAAAAGAAGGGGGCGGCAGCATGAGCAACATTTGGGCGAATCTGCTGACGATTCTTGTCGGCGGTCTGCTGGTCAATAACTTTGTCATGAACCGCTTCCTCGGCTGCTGCCCGTTCCTCGGCGTTTCCAAGCAGTACGACACGGCAAAGGGCATGTCGATGGCGGTCATCTTCGTGATGACACTCGCCAGCTTCATCATTTGGTTCGTGCAGCACCTGATTCTGGTGCCGCTGCACCTGGAATACATGCAGACGATTGCGTTCATTCTCGTCATTGCCGTGCTGGTCGGCATTGTGGAAATGGCGCTGAAGAAGATTTCCCCCTCGCTGTATCAGTCGCTGGGCGTGTACCTGCCGCTCATCACCACTAACTGCGCTGTGCTGGGCGTGGCGATTTTGAACGTGGATAATGGCTACAACCTGCTGGAAAGCACGTTCAACGGCTTCTGCGCGGCGGCGGGCTTCGGTCTGGCGATGATTCTCTTCTCCTGCATCCGCGAGCGTCTGGCGCTTGCGAACATGCCCAAGTGGATGAACGGCTTCCCCGGCGCGCTGATTACGGCGGGTCTGATGGCGATTGCGTTCATGGGCTTCGGCGGCTTAATCGGCTGAGGAGGGAAGACGGATGACGGTTGTGAACATCCTCATTGCGGCGGTTGCGCTGGGCCTGATGGGGTTGCTCTTCGGTCTGCTGCTGATGGGCACGGAGAAGGTCTTTGCCATTCCGGCGGATGAAAAGCGTGACGCTGTGCGCGCTGCGCTTCCGGGTGCGAACTGCGGCGCCTGCGGCTATCCCGGCTGCGACGGCTGTGCGGATGCGATTGCTTGCGGCAAAGCGCCCGTGAATGCCTGCCCGGTCGGCGGCAAGCCCGTTGCAGACAAGATTTCCGCGATTATGGGTAATGCGGAAGCGGCAGACGCCGTTCGCAAGGTCGCCAGCGTAATCTGCCAAGGTGATTCCGAGCATTGCAAGGAGAAGTTTGAGTACCGCGGCATTCAGGACTGCGTGGCTGCATCCGTCGTCAATGACGGCAACAAGGCTTGCAAGTTCGCGTGCCTTGGTCTGGGTACCTGCGCGCGCGTCTGCCCGTTCGATGCGATTCATGTTGACCCGGTGAAGAAGATTGCCGTGGTGGACGACGAGAAGTGTGTCGCGTGCGGCAAGTGCGTGGCGATTTGCCCTAAGGGTGTGCTGAGTCTGCGTCCGGTGACGGAGGATGTGACGGTTCGCTGCCGCAACACTGAGCCCGCCAAGAAGGTGCTGTCTGCCTGCTCGATTGGCTGCATTCACTGCGGCAAGTGCTTCCGCTCCTGCCCGCATGGTGCGATTACGATGACGAATGGTCTGCCTGTCATCGATCAGAGCAAGTGCCAGCACTGCATGGCGTGTGCGGACGCTTGCCCGACGAAGGCAATGTGGGCGAACTTCGACAAGCGGAAGGTTTCCGCGTAATTTGGGATTAGAAAAGGACGTGCGGCTGTGAAAGGCTGGCACGTCCTTTTTGATGTGTTGCAATGCGCCTAAAGAGGGGATTGCAGGGGAGTGTGGCTATGGTTGCAAGCCCGGCTGGTCGAGATTGCAGCTTGGGGGCGCTCCAGCGGGAGCGCAAAGTTACAACCGCTGCGCTGAAAGCGCTTCGCTGTTCAGCGTCGGGCGGCGGAGTTGACTTCGCTATCACAATTGATTTAACGGAGCAGCAGTTGGGGCGTTGCCCCAAGCCCCATAAGGGGCGCTGCCCCTTAACCCTGCAAGGGACATTGTCCCTTGACCCTTTCGCGCGATTGAGTTGACTTCGCTATCATACTTCTTCCGCGTGCTGCTCTTTTTATTCGCCGCGAAGGAGGTTCGGAAGCGAAAGCGTCCATGCCGGCGTCCCATCCACCTCAAACAGCGCCTGATTCTCCCATGCGCATCCACCGAACCATGCACCCGCGTCCTGCGGGTCATACCCACCGGCATAGCTGCTCGCCCAGCCCGAACCGAACTGTTCCCACAGCTTACTCTGCTCTTCCCAGCTATTGCCCGGCACCGGAATCCACGCGGGTTCCCAATAGCAGACGCCGAGTGCACCTGCCTGCACAGCCGTTTCCACCGTCTCGCGGAAATCCGCCGCCTGACCGTCGCGGGAAATATCCTGCTTCATGTCGCACCACTCATTCGGGACGCTGTTCGGGTGCGTATCGAGGTTATTCGTCGTAAACGGATAGGCTGTTTCAGCGATGAAGACGTCTTTGCCGAAATTTTCGCGCACATCCGCCATCAGTTCTGACAAATTCTCCAGCGAACCATGCCAATAGCTGTAATAACTGTACGCCATCACGTCGAAATCAACCGGCGTATCGCTCTCGCAGACCTCGCGGATGTACTTCTTTGCGTCCGATTGACTGACGTTGGTGAAATGCACTGCCACCAACGCATCGGGCAGGGTTGCGCGGACAGCGGCGCTTCCGGCGTTCATCAGCTGATTGCGCCCATTTGTGCTCCATTCGCCCGCCATGCCGCCGTTAATCTCGTTGCCGACCTGCACCATCCAGATGTCCACGCCCGTTGCGGCAATCTGCGTCAGCGCATCCACCGTGAAGGCGTAGAGCGCGCTGCATTTCTGCGTCAAATCCATCGTGACCCACTCCTTCGGGGACATTTGCTTTGCAGGGTCAGCCCAGAAGTCGCTGTAATGGAAGTCAACGATGAGCGACAGTCCGGCTTCCTTGCATCGGCGGGCGATTTCCACCGCGTTCGCCACGCCGCAGTTGCCGCCGCCGTAGCCTCTGCCGTCCTCGTCGAATGGGTCGTTCCAAACGCGGACGCGCACGGTGTCCCAGCCTACTTCCTTCAGCAGGACGAACAAGTCTGTCGGCTCGCCGTCGCGGTTGCGGTACACAACGCCGCTGTTCTCCTCGCTCAGCACGGTGGAAACATCCGCGCCAAATTTGAAAGATGCAGGGATGGCATCATCCTCCGCGAACACCAAGCATGGCAAAAGCAGGGCAAATGACAATAAACAAGCAAGCACTTTTTTCACACGAACGCCTCCTTCTCACGAAGAAAAACAGCAAATTCACGACGAAGTGATGCCTTCATTATATCAAAAAGGGCGTCTTGCGTCAAGAAAATAGAGAAACACTGATTTTTGAAGGCAGCATGTAAATACTATCATGCTCGAAAATGCCCAAATTCCCGCTGAAAATGTGAACAGCATCTTGCAAAAAGCAACGAAAAATAGTATAATCAAATAGGATGCCAGCAGAATGTGTTTGCGATGGAGGAAGGGCACGGTGTTTTCCGTGGCCAATTTCAGGCAAATGTTTTCTGCGCGGAAGTTTCTTCCGCAGTATGTAAAAAAGGAGTGTTTCCAATGGCGAAGAAGTATGTGTACCTCTTCAAGGAAGGCAACGCCAACATGCGTGAGCTGCTGGGCGGCAAGGGCGCGAACCTCGCTGAGATGACCAATCTCGGTATGCCCGTGCCTCAGGGCTTCACCGTCACCACCGAAGCCTGCACCCGGTATTATACCGACGGCAAGGTGATTGGTGACGATATCGTCGAGCAGATTTATGCTGCTCTGGCGGAGACCGAAAAGGTGGCCGGCAAGAAGTTCGGCGACGACAAGGATCCTTTCCTTGTTTCTGTCCGCTCCGGCGCTCGTGCCTCCATGCCCGGCATGATGGATACCATTCTGAATCTGGGCCTGACGGACGTGTCTGTTGTGGGTCTGGCGAACCTGACCAACAACCCGCATTTCGCGTATGACGCGTATCGCCGTTTCATCGCCATGTTCTCTGACGTGGTTATGGAAATCCCGAAGAACGAATTTGAAGCGGTTCTGGACGAATTCAAGGAGAAGAAGGGCGTCAAGTACGACCGCGACCTCTCCGCGGATGACCTGAAGGAAGTCGTCGTTCGTTTCAAGGAAATCTACAAGAAGCACATGGGCGTGGACTTCCCGCAGGACCCCAAGGTTCAGCTGATGGAAGCCGTCAAGGCCGTGTTCCGTTCTTGGGACAACCCGCGTGCCATCTACTATCGCCGTATGAACGATATTCCGGGCGACTGGGGCACTGCCGTCAACGTGCAGTCCATGGTCTTCGGCAACATGGGCGAAACCTCCGGCACGGGCGTTGCCTTCACGCGCAACCCCTCCACGGGCGAGAAGAAGCTGTACGGTGAGTACCTGCTGAACGCTCAGGGCGAGGACGTCGTGGCTGGTATCCGTACCCCCGAACCCATCTCCCACCTGCAGGAGCAGATGCCCGATGTGTACCAGCAGTTTGTGGACATCGCCACCAAGCTGGAAGCGCACTATCGCGACATGCAGGACATGGAATACACCATTGAACGCGGCAAGCTGTACATGCTGCAGACCCGTAACGGCAAGCGTACCGCGGCGGCTGCGCTGAAGATCGCTGTTGATCTGGTGGATGAAGGCGTGCTGAGCGAAGAAGAAGCCGTGCTGAAGGTGGAGCCCAAGCAGCTCGACACCCTGCTGCACCCGAACTTCGACGCTGCGGCTGTGAAGAAGGCACCCGTCATTGCGAAGGGTCTGCCGGCTTCCCCTGGCGCTGCCACCGGCGGCATCTACTTCACCGCTGACGAAGCGGCTGAACACGGCAAGAACAAGGAAAAGGTTATCCTCGTTCGCCGCGAAACCACGCCTGAGGACATCGAAGGCATGGACTTCTCTCAGGGCATCCTGACCGTCTTCGGCGGCATGACCTCTCACGCGGCGGTTGTCGCTCGCGGCATGGGTCGCGCGGCTGTCGTCGGCTGCGGCGCGCTGAAGATTGACGAAGAAGCAAAGACCCTGACCGTTGGCGACAAGGTGTACCACGAGGGTGACTTCATCTCCCTCGACGGCTCTACCGGCAACGTCTACGATGGCCAGATTGCGACGGTTGAAGCGTCCATCTCCGGCGAGTTCGCTCGCTTCATGGGCTGGGCTGACGCTGCCCGCCGTCTGCGCGTCCGCACCAATGCGGATACCCCGCGCGACACCAAGCAGGCTGTCAAGTTCGGTGCGGAAGGCATCGGCCTGTGCCGTACCGAGCACATGTTCTTCGAGGCGGATCGTATCGCGGCTGTCCGTGAAATGATTCTGGCCGACACGAAGGAACAGCGCGAAAAGGCGCTGGCGAAGATTCTGCCGATGCAGCAGGGTGACTTCGAAGCGATGTACAAGGCGCTGGAAGGCAAGCCCATGACGGTTCGTTATCTCGATCCGCCGCTGCATGAGTTCGTGCCGCATGTTGACATGAAGGAAGAAATCGACGAGCTGGCCAAGAACCTTGGCATCACCTCCGAGGAAGTCATCCACAAGATCAACGCGCTGCATGAGTCCAACCCGATGATGGGTCACCGTGGCTGCCGTCTGGCCGTCACCTATCCGGAAATCGCGGAAATGCAGACCCGTGCGGTTCTGCAGGCGGCTATCGATGTGACCCGCGAATGCGGCTACAACATTGTGCCCGAAATCATGATTCCGCTGGTCGGTTCCAAGAAGGAACTGGCGTTTGTCAAGTCCATCGTCGACGAGACCGCCAAGAAGGTCTTTGAGGAACAGGGCATGACGCTGGAATACCACGTCGGCACCATGATCGAAATCCCGCGCGCGGCTGTCACCGCTGACGAGATTGCTGAAGAAGCGGAATTCTTCTCCTTCGGCACCAACGACCTGACCCAGATGACCTTCGGCTTCTCCCGTGACGACGCTGGCAAGTTCCTCGGCGCCTACTACGACAACAAGATTTTCGAAAGCGATCCCTTCGCGCGTCTGGACACGGACGGCGTTGGCAAGCTGGTGCAGATGGCTGCGAAGCTGGGCCGTCAGACTCGTCCGAACCTGAAGCTGGGCATCTGCGGCGAACACGGCGGCGATCCGAGCTCCGTGATGTTCTGCCACAAGGTTGGCCTGAACTACGTTTCCTGCTCGCCTTTCCGTGTGCCGATTGCGCGTCTGGCTGCTGCACATGCCGCAATCCTCGAAAAGATGGGCAAGTAAGACGTTTGGCGCTGCAAAGCGCATAACGGCTGACAATACGCATCTCTGGTGGTTTCCGTCCCTGTCAAAAGGGATGGAAGCCACCTTTTTTGCGTACAACAAAAGGCGCACCGGAGAGATTTACTCTCATCCAGTGCGCCCCAAATCGCTTATTCTTCCGTCATGCAGTCCACAAAACTCGTCACGGTTGACCAGTACAGGTTGAATGCTGCGCCGTAGGTGTCATCATCGAAGCTATCTGCCGATGTGCCGCCAACTACCGTGATGGTGTAGCCGTACAGCACGCAGACGAAGATGCAGTACATATTGCCGTCTTCGCCTTGACCGCCTGCACAGAAGGGCGTCAGGACTGCATCGCCGTCGTTCTCGTCATACGCTACCAAACCCGGGTTGCCGCCTGTGTACATGGACTGATAGTAGTCAATCATCGCTTGCAGGTTTTCCTCCGGCAGCGTGATGGTCACATAATCCTCCAGCGATTCATCATAGGTAATCATCACGGCGTAGCTGACATCGTTCCGCCCGTTGTAGCCAAGCCGCAGGTCAATGCTCGTCTCGCCGACCTCACAGCTCGTGACGTTCAGCGCTTCGGGCAGGTCAATCGTCATCCCTATGTTTTCGATGGTGTACGGGTTCGTCGCTTCGTATGCCTCCGCAACAGAGAGGGAAAAGAGCAGGCAAAGCGCGCAGAGCAAGGAAATCAGTCGTTTCATGAAATGAACCTCCTTTTATAATTCAAAGTTGATGAAATCAGACAGTTGAATTTCACCGTAAATGTCGGTCAGGCAGAAGCAGTAGAGGTAGGTCGCGTCGCTGCCCTCGAGCGAGTAAAAACCGAAGTCGATGGAACCGTCTTTGCCTGCCACAATCGGGTCGCCATCCATTGTCATCTCCTGCAATTCGCCGTCCTCATCCTCATATAGCACGTTGTAAATCGGTGTCACCACGTCACCCTCGGTCAGGGGAGTGCTGCCGCGAACGGGGAGTCCGGCATCGTCGTACCCCTGCGTGAAGCCGACAATCGTCCAGCCACTGCTGTAGCTCCGCCGTATCACCAGCAGATACCCCTCGACATCGTTGCAGCGGACGGGAATCACACTTCGGCGCATTCCGCCATTGACAAGCTGGTCGTACATCATCACAATTTGGTCATCCAGCATTGGCCAAGTACCGTCGAATTGGCTGATGATTTCGCCGCTTTCCCAGTCAATGGCGGCGTTCTGCATTGCGCCCATTTCGATGTAGAACGTATCCTCGTCGTCGCTGCCATCCAAGTACAGCAAGCCCTCGACCATGCTCAAGTTGTTCAGCTCGTCCTGACTGAGCATCATGCTGCACATATAGGCGGAATCATCGTCCATGTTCAGCCAATCGTCCATGGCAGAATCGTCCGGTATGAGGCTGCCGGTGAAGAACGCGTCGTTCATGGATGTGAACGTTGGCACAACGTCAGGTAAATCCACCGCATCTGCTTCCAACGCAAGAGGCGTTTCGCTTGTGGTGAACGTACTGGCGGGGGAGAAAAACGCGTCTGTCAGGTTGCCGGTGAACACGCTGCTGGTCATGACCTGCTGCGGAACCTGCGCGCTGAAGACGTAATTGCCGCCGCTGCGAAGCTCCGCATAGCCGCGCGTGAACTCCGTCATGCGCGGAATTGTCTCCTGACAGCCGTCGCCCTCGTAGCTTCCGGACGGGAAATAGACGCTCATGCCCGTCAGGTAGTCGAATTTCCGCGTGCCGACGTTGTAGCGCACGACGCGCTCGTAGGCGGTTTGCAGGACGTCTGCGGTCTGCGGCGCAATGGTACGCGTGCCGTCAATCAGCGCCATCATATCCACCATGTCGGATGTTGCGCTGTCAAAATCGCCAAAGGCATACATGCGCTGGCGGGCACGGCTGAAGGTAGACAATTGCCCAGCGTCCAGCGCCTGCGAGAGATACGATGCGTATGTCTCCATTGTGCTGACCAGATAATCCATTGCCGGCAAGTAGAGGACGCTCATGCTGAGATAATCATCAGGGTTTTCGTCCATACAGGCTTCCATGTACGCATCCGCAATCGCAACGCCGATGCCCTGCGCGTCAAGCGCCGGATTTTCGCCCAGCGCATTCAGCCACGCATAATTCCAGCCGAGCGACGGCTCCAGTTCTTCGCTGGCGACCATGAAATCAGCGTAATACTGCATGTGCGCAGCCGCTTCGTAGGTTGCCATCAAGCAGGCGTCGAAGCCGATGAGATCCAGATGAAAATCGGGATTGGCCTCTGTAAAGTTGTACAGCGCGTCGTTGATTTCGTGAATTGTCAACCCATCGTAATCCGCTGTTTCGTCGAAGCAGACGCCGCTCGTCGATCCGCCGCCGTGATTCCAGAAGATCAGCATGTAGCGATCGGCGGGGTAGGTGGAAGTCGCCCAAGTCAGGTAATCCTCCAGCGTGTTCTGCGCGCCCATGCTTTGCCATGCGCAGACTTCAACGTCGGAAAAATCGTAGTCCGCAATCGTAAAGCGGTTGATGTGGTTCGCAGGCAGACGGCTGTCGTCCCACTGGCTCGCGCCGCCTGCCTGCACGACGACTGTCACGTTGTCCGGAATGTCTGCCGCGCACATCTCGTACAGGTCGTTCACACAGTCACTCTGCAAATCCGTGCCGCACATGTACATCAGGACAGTCATCGTGGGGGTGTCCGCACACGCCGCCGGAAGTCCAAGCAGCAGCAAACTGCCAAGCAGCAGCGCAAGAAGTTGGTGTTTCATTGGATGGTTCGCCTCTTTTCTTGTTTTCTGGCAAAATCCCATTATTTCTATTTTACTGCTGCAAATTCCCGTTGTCAACCTCGATTCGCGCAACATAAAACGCTCCTGACGCGTGTTCAGGAGCGTTTTACCGCACAGCTCGGCGGCGCGGCTGGCGATGTCTTTTCCGCTATCTGCGCATGCAATTTTCTCGATTTGCATCCAGTAAACCTTCGAAATTTGCATTTACATCTGACGAAAAATCCATTCGCCAGCTTTAAATATAGCGATTTATTCTGCCGCCGACGCGGCGTGAATCTCCTCCAGGAAGCGGGTAATCGGCAGGTGCTGCGGGCATACACGTTCGCACTTGCGGCAGTGGATGCACTGCGACGCATCCGCATGATCCGCCTGAATCTGGGCGTATCCAGCCTTGAAGGAGCTGTCCGCGCGGAGCATGGCGGCGTCGTAGCCTTGGAAAATGCGCGGAATCTGCACGCCCATCGGGCAGGGCTGGCAGTATTTGCAGCCCGTGCAGCGCGTTTTCGTCCGCGCAAGGTACGTTGCTTTGACCTTCTGGTAGAGCGCAAGTTCCTCGTCGGTCAGCGTCGGGCGCTTCGCCATGTCGAAAATGCGCAGATTATCCGTCACCTGCTCCCATGTGCTCATGCCGCTGAGAATCGTGATGACTTCAGGCATGGCGTACAGGTAGCGGAAGCCCCATTCGACCGGACTGCGCTGCACGGCATACGCGTCGTAAACTGCTTTTACATCCACCGGGGGATTCGCAAGCAGACCGCCGCGCAGGGGTTCCATGACGACGACACCCACGCCGCGCCGGCCCGCTTCGCGGATGCCCTCAAGCGTCGCCTGATTCTCGTCGTCGAGGATGTTCATCTGCACCTGACACATGCCCCACTGATCCCAGTCGTGCAGGATGCGCAGGAACGCCTTTGCGTCGTCATGGAAGGAGAAGCCGGGATAGCGCACCTTGCCCTGCGCAATGGCGTCTGCATAGAAGCGTTTGTAATCCAGCTTCTGCATTGCATCCATACGCTCGTTGTTCATTGCGTGAAGAATGTAAAAGTCCACATAGGGGGTATCGAGCTTTTTCAGCTGCTCGTCGAGGAACTTCATCATGTCCTCATGCGTCTTGACGAGCCAGACGGGCAGCTTTGTCGTCAGGATGACCTTCTCGCGGTAGCCGTCCTTGAGCGCCTTACCGACGACTACCTCGCTTTCGCCGCCGTGATACGGGTACGCCGTGTCGATGTAGCGAACGCCGTTGTCGATGGCGTGGCGAATCATGCGAATCGCTTCGGATTCGTCAATTTTGTCGTCCGGTGTTGTTGGAAAGCGCATACAGCCGAAGCCGAGCATGGAGCTTTCCCGGTTGATGGTCGGAAACATGGTGTTCAGCACGTGTTTTCGCTCCCTTACTTAGAGATATGGTATTATATCCGAAAGCCTGCCGAAAATCAGGTCAGGCTTTACATCCGATGTGTCTACATCGCTGCGTTTTGCTTCGCCAGAGAGGACGAGAATGCCCGTCATACCGTGATTTACGCCAGTCGCAACATCCGTGTAGAGCCGGTCACCCACCATCGCCATCTCATGCAGCGCAAAGCCGGTGCGCGCAAGGGCTTCATCCACAATACCGCGGTTCGGCTTGCCAATCACCACATCCGCCCAGCCAGATCTCTACAGGTAGCAACACTGTTTGGTTCTCCGTACTGATTATCGGCGCCATTATCGTTGTTATTGCTCCGTTTATTATCTATGCTTCCAAGAAACCATCTTGGGTAGATCCAAACTCCAATTTCGAACCGTTCCACTGGGAAGTTCAAGCTCAACCTGCCACTGTCAATGTCAGTGCAAGTAACACTAATGCTGCCCGTCCTACCGCAACTTCTGCACATACAGGAGGAGGAGCAACCGGGACAAGTACAGCTAAGCCTGATGCAACCGTTTCTAATGCGGCAGCTCCTGATGCGGCATCCTCTGGTGCCACCGCTTCAGGTACTACTCCATCAAGCAGCGGTTCTGCTACATCCGGCGGAAATTCTACTTCCGGCAAAGCATCTCCGGGAACCGGAGACAAAGATAAGGATGCACCTAAGTCGTAAAGACTAAGTGTTCATCCTGTTCACAAAAAAGTAAGAGGCTATTCAAACAGCTTTGAACTTATAAAATTACCCTCACTACAGTGAAGTACTCCCCTTTAGTCGGTTATAAAACCTTTGGGATGCACTTCACGGTTGTAGTGAGGGTAATTTATTTTAGGGATTTTTGCAGTCCCTCTTATTTATAAGTATACCAATCGCCATTTAACCGAAACAATGTCTATCGATCGAAGAATCTTACTTTATTACCTATGCCTTTATCAGTTCCGGCTTTACCACCTGTGGCAACACAAAGCTGAAAGTAGATCCCCGGTTAATTTCCGAATCAAGTTCAAGATTTCCACCCAGATTTTGGATGATCGTTTGCGAAAGAGTCAGTCCAAGTCCTGTCCCCTGCATTTCACGATCAAGTTTTATGAAACGTGAGAATATTTTTTTCTGTTCCTCTTTCGGTATGCCAATGCCTGTATCGGACACAACAAAGCAAACCTCTTCCGTTCCTTTCAGGCTGCAACCCAAACGAATTTCACCCGATTCGGTGAATTTCATTGCATTATGCAACAGGTTGGACAATACCTGGATGATACGTTCCCGTTCGGAATACATCATAATAGGTTGTATGTGTGCCTCGCAAACCAATTCCACCGACGAGTTATTCAATTTCGTCTTAAAAATTCCCTCCAACTCTCTTAGTAAATCATTGGCATCAAACTCCGTATAAACAAAATCTACTGTTCCCGATTCTATTTGAGAAAGATCGAAAATATCATTCACCAGGCGCAACAAGCGTTCATTATTCTCTGCAATAACATCAGCATACATTTTCCGTTCCTCTTCACTGGAAGCTGATACCATCAAACCTGAAAATCCGACAATCGCATTTAGCGGTGTACGTATCTCGTGACTCATATTAGCAAGAAAGGCAGATTTCAATTTATCTGCAGAAATGGAATGTTCTCTTTCAATAGACAGCAGCCTTTGCGCATTTTTCAGCTCCGTCACATCATAAACAGTCAACACCATATAATCTTCACCATGAATATTCAAATAAGTACCCGATACCGATACATCGCAAGGAGTCACTTTCGTTTCATCCTCACTTAATAACTTCATGGAAGCTTCCAGATTTTTAAAACTTGCTTTCTTGTAAAAAGCTTTTCCGATAGACGCACGGATACAACATAGTTTGCATTGTTCATGCTGGCCACATTCACCGGCTGCAATCGCATTTCTACAATGCAGCAAATCCCCGACTCTTTTGGTAACTCCACCTACCTGAATCGGAAGACGGTTTAAAGAATAATAATTGGTGTCACAAACCACAAAATCCTTGTCAATCAATAAGAAGTAAGCATTGATGTTCTGCAAAACCAGAGCCAACTTTTTAAGTTCATTCTCTTTGTTTTCCTTCGAATGCACCTCTTTCTGGAGTGAGTGGCACTTTGCCCACATATAGATGAAGGCAGCTAACAAAACTATTATAACAATAATCGCCAGTGATGACATAGTAATAGAGTGTTTATATTGTTTTGATCGTTTCAGTGCGTAAATTTATAAAATATGTCGCATAAATAGCTGTTTATCTACATATTTATTCTAACAAAAATGCATTTATATTTCCACGAGTCAGAAATTGGTAAAAATTTCCCTTTAAGTTATTGCGGTATTAAAAAATATACTTATCTTTGCACCCGCAAACGAGAAAGGTGCCATAGCTCAGTTGGTAGAGCAAAGGACTGAAAATCCTTGTGTCCCCGGTTCGATTCCTGGTGGCACCACTAACGATTCGGTTAATTTCTCGAAACCCATTGAAATACAGTCATTTCAATGGGTTTTCTTTTATACTCCAACACGCAATTTCTTGCCGATTTGAGTATCTGGAAATGTCCTATTCGGTGGCTTTTTCAGAGTCCCTTCAAAAAACCACCGATTGTATTATATTTCACTAATTTACAATCATTTGCGATAATAATTTTCAGGAGCAAAAACATACTTTTGCATACCTGCTTGAATGTAATGGAAATAATGGAAAAAAGAAAAGCTAAAAAGGTTCTTTCTTTGCTAGCAAATAGAATGTGACAGGAAACAGAGGGAATCTTAAAACTAAAAAAACGGTGGTTTCTCAGCTCACATTCACAAAAAAGCCACCGATTTTAACTTTTACCCAACTTCCAATTCATCTTTCAAGTTGACGGAATAACTAATTGTATTTACCAACTTAAAGAAAAAAGTTATGAAACAAGGAACAATGAAGATTCTGTTTTTCGTTCTCAAAACGAAATTAT
>OJMG01001647.1_pt1 | contig 20356 bp, 25 predicted proteins | sample 1597141 | NCBI WGS metagenome assembly OJMG01 (sample SAMEA2452119, study PRJEB22498) | human gut metagenome | biome: human feces; feature: human gut; material: feces | place: Australia | collected 2012 | reverse complement strand
AGCCGGAAACGAAAATCTTTCCGACACTCGAAGAATTGGGCATAGGTTTTGTGCCTTACTGCCCGTTGGGACGTGCGTTTTTGACCGGAACAATCAACGAAAATAGTCGTTTTGGGAAAGGCGACCGACGGTGGAACCTGCCGCAATTCCAACCGGAAGCTTTGAAACACAACATGCCGCTCGTGGCGCTTGTCCGTAAGTGGGCGGAACGCAAAGGAGTAACGCCTGCACAGTTTGCCCTTGTCTGGATGTTGTCGCGTAAGGCATGGATAGCCCCGATACCGGGTACGCCCCGTCCGGTACACTTGGACGATTTCTTGGGTGCCGCCAATGTGCGTCTCACGCCCTATGAAATGGAGGAGTTCGACAAAGCGTATACGCAAATCGAACTTATGGGGCATCGTGCCGACCCATTCACCGAAAGTCAAATAGATAAATAAATCCGTTTATGAAAAAGTTATTATTGATTCCGTTTCTGCTGTTTACTTCCTTTGTGACGGCTGTTTGCGGAGATGATGGTAAGGAATCGTTTTTACTGAAACAGCCCGAAATGCCCGAACTGTCGGGTGGCAAAGATGATGACACTCCAGGCATGTCTGATGGGGCTGAATTGAAAGTGAATATTACGGTCGGCAGCCACACAGTTGCCGCTACAATGGAAAATAATGCCGCTGCACGGGACTTGATTTCGCGCCTGCCATTGGAGGTAACATTGAATGACTTTAACAATACAACCGAGAAAATCTTCTATCCAAATCCAGCATTAACCCTCGATGGCGTGCCGCGCGGCTGTGCTCCCGTACCCGGCGATATTACGATTTATGCGCCGTGGGGCAACGTGGTGATATTCTGTAAGGAATGGCCGTATAACGATGACTTGGTTAAAATAGGGCATATCGACGGAGAAGGGATTGACGCCTTGGATGTCGGTGGAGATATACGGGTGAGAATAGAAAAGCCATGGTACGAAAGATGATATATGTATCCTGCTGCTTTCGGGGAAGATACCATACCGTTTGTCAGATCAAGAGGAGACAAACAACCATCATGATATGGGAAAGAAAAATATATGAAATCTGTAGGCGCTCTATCTCAAACCAATGACGATAGTTGCGGCTGAAGTTGAAGGAAAAGCGAGCCGGATTATCGTGGGGTATACGAACATTATCGGCTATGGTTTCGTAAGCATGAACAAAGGATACTTGAATCTCGTGTTTTTAATATATTTACAAAATGAAGGAGATTCTGAAAGAGAAGAATCAAGTAGTGCCTGATGAGGTGTTAAGCAGGGAGTTCCTTAGTCAGTTCAAAACAGAAGTTGATGTGAGCAAGTTTCTTAAGCAGTTGCATGCCCAAGTATTGGAAAAAACGCTCGAGGGTGAGATGGATGTCCATTTGGGCTATGAGAAATTCTGTGGCAGGAAACAACACCCTAAATTCTCGGAATGGCAGTTATCCTAAGAAAATCCAAACCGAACACGGAGAAGTAGTCATTTCTATTCCCCGTGATCGTAACGGCCAGTTTGAGCCGATAGCAGTGCCCAAACATAAAAGCCGTGGACTTTCGATTGAAAAGCTTGTTATCTCCTTATATGCCAAAGGAATGAGCGTCTCCGACATAGAGGAAGAGATGCGTGAGATTTATGAAATAGAACTCTCTACATCTGCTATTTCTATTATTACGAACAAAGTAAATCAGGCAGCACAAGAATGGCAGAACCGTCTACTTGATTTCGTTTATCTGATAGTTTGGATGGACGGTATCGTTTTCAAAGTACGGGATAACGGCAAGATCATAAACAAAACCGTTTATTTCTGTGTCAGTCTGAAACAGAATGGTTTGAAATAGGTTCTTGGCATGTGAGTAGGTAAGTCTGAAAGTTCTTCTTTCTGGATGGGTGTCCTGACCGATTTGAAAGCCCGTGGAGTACAGGATATACTGATTACTTGTACCGACAATCTGAATGGATTTACGGATACCATCCGCACCGTATTTCCTCTATCTTCCATTCAAATCTGTGTGGTACATCAGCTCAGGAACTCCTGTAAATATATCGTTTATAAGGACAAGAAAGAGTTTACGGCAGATATGAAGAATATTTCTAATACACCCAATAAAAAGGTTGCTGTTACGGAACTTGACAATGAGGAAAAGAAATGGGGAAGAAAGTATCCTTACGCCATACTCTCATGGAGAAACAACTGGGATGATCTGACTGTTTTCTTCCAGTTTCCACTGGAAATCAGAAAAATAATCTATACCATAAATCTTATTGAAAACCTGAACGGGAAAATCAGAAAGTACACGAAATCAAAGCTTTCGTTTCCTTTTGATGATGCCGTGAAGAAAATGGTATACCTCTCTCTGATGGCATTTGAGAAGAAATGGACACAACCCATTCAGAACTGGAGATTGATTATGAACCAGTTTATGCTTATCTTTGAAAACAGAATCCAGATATAAGAAGAACTTACAACTGAATCCTGTTTCCATTTATACAAAATTTGGATAGTGTCGGGAAACGTGAGTGGTGCAATGGTCGATAAGCTGGATGCGCTCGTCTATCATGTCAGTGAGAACAGGATATTGTAATTGATGTCTCTTTGCTGACTACGCCAAGCACTGCATAGCGATATATCTCTCGTATGTATTCCGGTTCATGTAAATTTCGAAGATGGTAAGCTGATGGGTATTCTCTTTCTCACCGACAGCATATATTGTCAATATACCAGATTTAATATGCAAGAAAGTTCCACCTACTTCCGTTACATATTTCATATACCCGTCGAGATATCGAAAGTAAACTCTGATTTCCAATAGCCGTACGATAGCGTCAGCCTACATGGTTTGTTTGACACACATAGTGGACTGTTTGTATAAATTCAAAAACTTGCCAATAACCTCTCTCGTTACAAGGCACAAATAGGTAGGAAACTCGAACAACACGAGCTTCAGCCGTGTATCGTCTAGTTTCCCCTCATAGTTCAAAATGTCCGGAATGACATAGGTCTTTACCACGGAACAGATAAAGTTGTCGAAGCCTTTAGTTTCATAAATATCCACCATATTACTTACCGATGCAGCATATTAGACCAGTTGACTACCAATGTTTTATAAATAAAATGGTAGAAAAGTCCGTTTTGCACTTCTTTTTCTTCGCTGAACGAGTACAAAATTAGTGTATTTTTTCGGATTATGAAAGCAAGTGAAAAACTTTGTGCAAAATCATTTTTGAGGTGCTGACTAGGAGGCGTATTTGGGAATATATGGAATGTGTTGCATCGCATTTTGTCGGTGGTGATGTTCGTGGTTATTTCGTTGACAAATTCTCCAAGGTTGAAGATGATGTAGTGCATTATAACGGTGCTGACCAAAAGAAAAAATCGTTTGCTTGTCGAATGTTTTTCTTTCTCCCTCTTTTTGACTTTACTTTAATTGACGTATATATGAATACGAGGATAAAGTAAAGTTGATTATTTTAAGAAAAGTGTTTAAATGGGCTCTGATTCGCTGGAAAAAGTGTGGCGAAGTCGTATTTATTCCCTTGAAAAAGTGTAATGGCAGACTGGGGTGTATTTGTAATTTTTGCTTAATGGGTTCGTTTGAGACGACTCCCTTTGCTGTGTGTTCGAATATGCTATAGTCCATTCCAAGGAGGTGGTTTGAACCCATCCCCTTGGAAATATTCTACTTGGTATATAGCAGTCATAAAAGTCAAGTTGGAAATGTGGTTACTCCTTTTTCTTTTGGTCAGCAAAATAGTTTTATCGAATTCTATGAAATAACAGTTGAAAATTGAACTATTATTAGTATCTTTGCAGTGTAAAAGTTTAAAGTGTAGCTATTATGGAAGATATTTATTCGCTCTCCGATGCTCAGATTTTGGCAAAAATAGGAGAAAAGATAAAAGCGGTCAGGCTCAAACAGAATATCACTCAGGATAGTTTGGCACAATCGTCTTCAATATCATTGTCTTCAGTGAAAAAAGTAGAATCAGGGAAGATAGGCTCTTTTGACACATTACTTCGCATATTGAGGACACTTGGTATGCTTGATGAACTTAGTCATCTTTGCGAAGAAGAGCAGATGAGTCCAAGTGAATATTTTGATATGGTCAACGCTGCGAAAAAGGGCAGAAGAAAGAGAGCTGTAGGAGCTGTAAAGAAAGATAAGGAGGCATCAGAATGGTAGATGTGGCAAGAGTGAAAATGTTCGGCATGAATGTCGGAACATTCAGATGGGATAGTTCCTATGATGTTGCACGCTTTGAGTATGATGCAAAGTTTGTTAGAAAAGGGATTGAACCGTCTCCGTTGATGATGCCTGTGCAGCAGGGGCGCATATATTCGTTTGGGAACCTCAATAGGGAGGTATTCAGCGGTCTACCAGGTATGCTGGCTGATGCTCTCCCTGATACATACGGACGCGCGTTGTTTGACAAATGGCTTACTCTGACAGGACGGACTGTAGGCAATCCTATTGAAACATTATGCTTTTTAGGGCAGCGTTGTATGGGTGCTTTGGAGTTTGAGCCTGCAATCGGACCTGCTTCTTCTGATACGAAGATTGAATTAGATTCATTGGTGGAAGTGGCAAAGGAGGCTCTTTCGGAAAAAGAAGGATTTGGTGCCAATTTAGACTTGGACAGGAAAGCTGCAATTGCGGAAATCCTGCGCCTTGGAACATCTGCCGGAGGTCAAAGATCCAAGGCTATAATTGCATATAATAAGGAAACAGGAGAAGTGAGATCCGGACAGGTGCAAGCACCCAAAGGATATGATTACTATTTAATTAAATTGGATGGTGTATCGGCAGAGGCGGGATTCAAGGAAACGGAAAATTTTGGGAGACTTGAATATTCGTTCTCGTTGTTAGCAAAGGAATGTGGCATAGAGATGACAGATTGCTCTTTGATTGAAGAGAATGGAAGGGCTCACTTTTTGACAAAACGATTCGATAGGGTTAATGGTGAGAAAATCCATATGCAGACATTGTGCGGAATAGCACATTATGATTTTCAACTTCGCCGAGCATATTCATACGAACAGGCATTTAATGTGATGCGTCGCCTGCGCCTCCCATATTCTCAAGCTGAGGAGATGTTTCGCCGGATGGTCTTCAATGTGATAATAAGGAATCAGGATGATCATACGAAGAACATATCTTTCCTTATGGATAAAACGGGTAAATGGACTTTGTCTCCGGCTTATGATATCGGATTCGCCTATAATCCGAAGGGTTCTTGGACAGACACTCATCAGATGTCTATAAATGGCAAATTTGATGATATTAACAGACAAGACCTTCTTGCTTGCGCAGCAGCCAACAATATCAAGAATGGCGCTGAAATTATTGATAAGATTTCTGAGTCTGCATCTAAATGGCCTGAGATAGCCAAGAACTGTGGCGTGCCTAAGGATATGGTAGATGCGAGATTGCCGTATATGTTGTTGAATATTTGATCAGACTTGTATTCCAAACGCTATTTTGTTCGTTAATAGGCACATATAGCGACAACAAACAATATAATAGCACTTAGCTCTGGGAGTTTCTGCTCAAAGATAGATTATGTGCATAGATAATTATGCAATGAAGTGTATTTTTTATGTGTAATACATCATTAAATAAATAAAAAGCATTACTTTTGCGTATTATATGATGAGTTGATTATGGTAAAAAATACAATGGGTACTAAGTTGCCCAGAAAATTGGAGCAAAAGATGCAGATAGTAGGGGAGCAGATTAAGTTGGCTCGCTTGCGTCGTAATTTGAGTGTTGCTCAGGTGGCTGAACGTGCAACCTGTTCTCCGCTAACCGTATCTCGAATCGAGAAAGGTGCGCCGACTGTGGCAATCGGCATTTATTTGCGTGTGCTGTATGCTTTGCAGCTTGACGATGATATTCTGTGGCTGGCCAAAGAAGATAAATTGGGGAAAGCTTTGCAGGATTTGAGTTTGAAGACAAGGGAACGTGCATCTAAAAAAGAATAGGGATGAAGAAACTGTATGTATATGCCGATTTTGACTGGCTGAATGAGATAGAACTCATTGGCGAGTTGGGCTACGAATCACTTCGTGGCTCTGACAGTTATTGCTTTACATTCAGCGATGATTGGTTGAAAAAGCATGGAGATTTGTTTTTGAGTGATGACTTGAATAATTATCCGGGACAACAATATACGCAGCCGAGGAAGGATATATTCGGATGCTTTTCGGATGCATTGCCAGACCGTTGGGGACGAACTCTGTTGTTGCGGCGTGAGCAGCTTGCAGCAATGGAAGAAAAGCGACCTGTACGAAGATTGTCTTCATTCGACTTTTTGACCGGCATTGATGATTTCTCCCGAATGGGTGCTTTCCGCTTCAAGGAAAACCCGGATGGCGATTTTATAAATGTGAGTGAATCGTTGAAAATCCCACCTTTGACGGATATTAGGGAATTGATTGCAGCCAGTGCGGAGATTGAGAGAAGCGAAGAAGATAACGTGCTGCCTGATCGAAAGTGGATTGTACAACTTGTGCAACCGGGTTCTTCATTGGGTGGAGCAAGACCGAAAGCCAGTGTGATAGACACGGATAAAACGCTTTATGTCGCCAAGTTCCCTTCTCGTAAGGATGATTACGATGCCGGACTTTGGGAACATTTCAGCCATTTGCTTGCAGCAAAAGCCGGTATAAATGCGGTGAAAACAAAAGTTATTGCCACAGGCGAAAAATATCACACCTTGCTTTCAGGGCGTTTTGACAGAATTGAGGGTGGAAAACGGATTCATTTCGCTTCTGCAATGACTTTGTTGGGACTGAATGACGGAGATAATGCGACTACGGGACACGGTTATTTGGATATAGTTGATTTCATCATTCAGAACTGTACTGATGTAGAGCGAAACCTGCAGGAACTCTATCGTCGTGTGGCTTTCAATATCTGTATTGGCAACAGCGATGATCATTTCCGCAATCATGGTTTTCTTTTGACTGCAAAAGGCTGGACGCTCTCACCTGCATACGATATGAATCCTACTTTGAATGCGTATCAAAGTCTGCTTATTTCTGCAACCTCCAACAAGGCAGACCTCGGCATTTTGCTTGATGCTTGCGGAAATTATATGCTTAACAGAAAAACAGCCGAACAGATTATTTCAGAGGTTACTGAAGCGGTGAAAGGATGGCGAGAGTTGGCAGTACGATTGGGAATCTCCAAGAGAGAGATGGAAATGTTTAGTGGGGTGTTGGATGGAAAAAGGAATGATATTGCGTCTTGCGTAATATAATTATAGGCTTGGTGATTGCATGGGATTAAATATTGAAAAATTAACAGTTAAAAGCAAATAAATGACAGTATGGTGGTTGTAGATACACTCAAAGATGCTTTTTGCAAACTTCTATCATATACATATTTTGATAAGAATGATTTGAGGTTACGACATAATGTTGCGAACTTCGCAAAGCTATTGGTAAATATAGAGGAAGAAGAGCGTATTTTTGATAAATTATGCGAAGTCGCTAATGGTAATAACCCAGAACTATTAGAATTATGGCTTTCTAATATTGAATTATGTTTTTATCCCAAAAAGATAAAAACCTCAAATAATCAAGGTAATGATCATTTTATAACGAATATTCCGGTAGGCAATGCGGTCGTGGAAAGGTTGTTGGCAAAGTCGTCTTTCCCTGTGGAGCTTATGATTTTGGATGTAGCGTGGTTACTTGAATATGGACCTTATGTTGAAGAGTATATAAAACCATCCAGTTATGGTAATAGATTGGATTTGACGTTACTTGGAAACAAAGTGAGGTTTGGGAATTCTATTTTTAAGAAATATATTCATCAGTATCAGGCTTGGTGGAATGAAGGTCTTAGAAGGGCAAATAAAGTATTGTCAGAAGGGGAAAATGTATCTATCATCAATTTTTACATTACAAATTGTTACCATTCTATAGATTTTAATTTTGATACTTTTTTTGATAATTTTATGACGAAACATCCAAATTCAGATATTCGTCAGAACTCGCTCACTACAGTTGTAATTCGAGTTTATGAAAAATACTGGGAATCGTAAACTCATCTGATGCACAACCGTTTTTAGGTGATAATAAAGGAAAACACACAATGCCTTTATCTCTATTGAGTGCGCATGTATTGGCAAACTGGTATATCTCTCCTATTGATAATTATTTTAATCAGAATTATCCTGAACTTTATTATGGTCGGTATGTTGATGATTGTATGGTTGTAGCATCATCAGTTTCTGAGACTCAAGAAGTTTTAAAGCATATAGAAGAAACATTACCTGGATTGATTGTAGATAATAATAAGGATGATTTAATGTTTGGATTTGCACTAAACAATGAAGAACCATCGTTTAATCGTCTTTCTAAATTTTCTTTACAACGAGACAAGCTTTACGTGTACTATTTTGATTGCAAATTACCACAAGAAAGTTTAGAGAAGTTTAAGGATGAACAGATGGAACGTTCAAGCGAATTCCGCTTTTTGACCGATGAGGCAGACTGTGAAAATGGGCAAGGACTTGAGTTTGTTACGTTAGTAAATACTTTTGATGTGCAAGAAGAAACATCGCGTAGATTTAATATTCTAGAGGAGAACAAATATAAGTTATCGGTATTTTTTGCGAAGCTTAATCAAAGACTTGCCAAATTTGGCAAAAACTATAGCCATATAGAAGAAGTCGACAAGGTATTCAGATACTTTCATGGTAATTTATTAATTAAGCATTATTTACTATGGGAAAAGATGTTTACGACCTTTGTGCTTTCTGGGCATGATGATTATGTTTCTGAGTTTTACACACGTATTGAGGATGAAATTTGCCTGTTGGATATTGAAGAACAATTATTTGACGAAAGTAAAAATGCCGGAGTGGAAAATATTCGCCAGTCTCTCTTGTCACATCTGATAGAGTCTTATTTGATGGCAAAAAGTTTGTATAAACAAGCAGCACCTATTGATACAATCTATCTTGATACTTTTATGACGAGGACTTATTTTAATCAGTTTCCGCTACAAGAGTTTACTAATGGTTATATTGATGAAGGTGTGCGTCTTTCAATGACGCATCTACAATACAACAAAAATAGGTTTGGGTACAGATGGGTGCCGTACTATGTGAAATATTACGATATAATATGTGCTTTGACAATAGAAAATGATTTTGCCCCAGAAGTATATAAGAAGGCGTATACAATATATAAACACCTTGATAGAGAAATTGTAGACGAAGGTGAATGGAAAGTGTTTATGCGTAAGGGAAGAACCGATTACGAATGGGAATTTAATACAAGTTATTTTGAATTGCCTCCACCTGATAAACTGACTGTTTCGTTGGTGGAGATGGATCTGGATGAACATAAGCTTTCCGACACAATTGATAAATTTGGTGAAATTGATGACAATAAAATCAATTTAATGAGGACCATTCTTGATAAAGTAACTGAGGTCGCAAATACTGATATATTCGTAATGCCAGAACTGACGCTACCAATGTACGAACTTCATGAATTTTGTCAATATTCTGCAAAACACAGTAAGGCATTTATTGCGGGGATGGAATATGTAATTAAAGACAAAAAAGCCTATAATTACATAGTGACTTGTCTTCCTATCATCCTTTATGGGCAAAATGACGCTGTCCCCATTATACGGCTAAAGAATTACTATGCTCCTGAAGAACTTAAACTGATAAAAAAGAAGAAGCTTAAGATTCCTCGGAATAAAAAGAATTGGAAAATCCTTTATCATTGGAATGGACACGTGTTTACAAACTTTTATTGTTTTGAGTTGACAAGTATTAAGGATAGAGCATATTTCCAGTCTATGATTGATGCAGTGTATTGTTCTGTGTTAAATCGAGATACACCATATTTTAATAGTATAGCAGAATCATGTTCTCGTGATTTACATTGTTATTTTGTGTTAAGTAATGTGTCGCGATATGGAGATACGCGTGTTACGCAACCTACAAGTAGCGTCGTTATGAATATAATGAGAGTAAAAGGAGGGAATACAGATGATAATAAAGCTGTTGTGTTGTCTGTTCAAATAGATATTAAGGGACTCAGAACATTTCAGAAAATGGGACTTGCCAAACAACGTAGTAATAAAGATAAATTTAAATTTACCCCACCTGATTTTGATAAAACATACGTAGATAAAAGGAAAGAAAGGTTTTTATTGGTAACAGGAGATATTTTTAGTCAAGATTTTTGGGATGATTTTATTGCAAATATGTATCTTGATCGTATGCGTCCTATACTATAGTGAATTCTGTAATTTGAAAATCAGATGGTTTTTGAACAAAAAATAATTATGAGCGGAGGATATTTTGATAGGAATATATATGTAATTAGTGAGATTGCAGATTCTATAGAGCGTGATATTGCAAGAGCTTTACAGCCAAAACCGGAGAAAATCCACAAGAATTATTGGACTATTTACGAGAAAGATTGCTTTGGTTCATATCATAGCTATAAGAGCTATATGAGTTTTGCCTGCTATGAAGATGCGGAATCTTTTCTTCTGAGAGATAAAACTATTGTCAAGGCAGAACAAAAATATTCTGACCAATATTTTTTCGAATAAGGCGTAATATTCCAATCAACAAAGCTATATATGTCTGGTACTCCTGATGGTGAACGGATTCCAGTATTATACTCAATCCATCATTGTTATTATGACCGTTATCCGGATGATGCTGATGTGTTGGAGTTGACAGATGAAACAATAGAGACTATGAAAGAGGATTATCGGTAAATTCGTATAGCAGAGATATATGCAACTCGCATAGATTGGGTAATGAGTGGTGATGACGGAGAAGACGACCTACAAGAGAGGCTTAAAGAGGATTTGGAAGCCTTTGAAAAAAAGCTTCAGGATAAAAAAGATTGGGCTTGTTCATACGAGGATGAGGAGGATTGAATAAATGCACAAAGATGTATAATGGCCACAAATAACATACAATTTTGTGGCAAAAAGTGTTTCAGTATGCCCTATGGAAAAATCTAACGAGCGCATTGACAAAATGTTAGTAGATTTGGCTGAATTTCATTATATCAAGCATCTGGTATAATATTCCGTCAATGGTAGGATGCCAACTTTGATGAAAATGACCATAATACCAATGGCTTACTGGATGGTTACACTTGAATTCTATTTTCAACCATCCAAAATTGAGGACCTTGTCTTCGATTGTGTAATGCTATTTCTTTTTATAGTGTTCGTCAATCAATCGGCTTACTTCGTCCATTGAAATGTCTCCTTCGATATGTTTACGAGCAGTTTCGATAAGGAAGTTAGACACGCGCAGATTGTCAACGTCTTGTAATCCTATAGATGTCCTCCATAATTGGGCTCGTTCTCGTTTTTCCAAATCTTCACTATGTAGGTATTCTTCAAATGCGTTCATATAATGTTTTATTAAATATTATCCACATAAAATCATTCGAAATATTTTCTTAAATAATCGTCCTGATATTCATTAAGCTCTTTGAATTGTGAGTGACGATTAATACCTATTTCTTCAAGGGCATCTAATGATAATTCATCTCCCATATACATTGCTGCTGTTGGAATGAGTTTATAACAGTCGTTGTCTGCTTTGAATGGAGTAATCCAACAAGAACTATCTTCACGAGCACAACTAATATCAACCACTTCAAGACGAAAGCGTATTTGATAATGATCTTTACCTATGAGGTAAAGATAACATATATCTCCAACTTGTAGATTTTTGTTACGAGCTTTTTTCCAGTAAGCACATCCCAATGTTTGAATACTCTTTACATGGTCAATCATGCTCTCTTTTCCTTTTAATAAAAATATTCGTATTGATTTCATAGCTATTAATAATCTATTTAGTAGTTACACTATGGCATTTATTAGATTTAGAAAGTTTGAATAAATAACATCTTCAGTCAATCCAATATTTGAAATAGCATTGAGTATATTGGAATGTTTATTAAATGGAGCGTCTGTTTCTGTTAATATTCGAGTTTTAGGAATTTTGCTTATAATTTTTCTACCAGAAATAGATGTTGTCATTGCTTCATTGATTGAAAAATAATAACCGGCATTTATTATCTTATCAATTAAACCTAAAGGTCCGCTGTACCAATGAAATATTACATTTTTGATATTGTGTTCGCACAACATATCAAACAAGACCTTTTCAGCACGTCGAGAATGGACACTAATGATTTTGTTCTTTCCAGTGAGCTGGTGAAGAATCTTCTCTAATACGAATATTTGGTCTTCTTTAGTATGTAATCCTTCATAGCTAAAATCAAGACCAATCTCTCCGATATAACTTGTTTTATCTACATATTGTGTAAATAGGTTTAACTCACTTTTATTTTCACTGGCATATAAAGGGTGTAATCCAAGTGCAAGTCGTGAATACCTACATGATTTTACATGATTATAGCCCATAGCGAAATGGCTCGGTAGGTTTGTCATCCCTATCGAGATATTTCGCATTTTGTCTTGCTCTTTAAGGTAGAGTTCTGGATTTTGTATCATATCAAAGTGACAATGTGTGTCTATAATCATAAGCCTAAATATTCATTTATTGAGTTGTTATTCGCAGCCTTTAGCATTTCCAATAATTCACTTCTCGTACGTTTAACAAGGTCTACATAAAGATCGAAATTGGGTAAATTTGACAAACCAGCTATAGTGAGTTCTTCTTGAATTTCAGATTTACAAAGATCGCGCTTTAAGAAATTTAACATAGCGTAGAAATCATCAGAAATAGTATTGGTTCTTAAGCGAAAGAGAGTATCAAATTTTATTCCATATTGAGTTCTGTCATTAAAAGCAATCAATGAAGCCTTTCTATACATACATGGCATACAGCGACCACAATGTGTCGCATTTTTATTATCGTAGAATAACTGCTTACGACCTCTTTTCCCACAAGAGTTTGATCTGTGTACTATGCTTAAGAGCAAATCACGATTATGACATCCACGAACCATTTCGCCTTTTGTCATAAATTCATAAGGGTTATGTATTTGAGCAGATAAGTCTAATTGTTTCAGCAAATGATTAAGTCCGTCAATAACAACCGGATGCGTAGTTCTTGTTGAACAAGACCCCCTTCTTGAAGCAGATAGTGGATAGTTTAATGAAACAGAACCGTTCTCTGGGATTACAATGTTCGTATGAGTATATTCGGCTACTATCAAAGCTAATGCTATAAAGAGTAGTGAACGAGATCTACATGTGGTATCACACCCATCTTTTGGAGTTACCATTACCGCAGAATGATGATGCGGGAACGTAACATATTTTTGACTGTATTCACCATGAAACACATTCAACAAACCTGTTTGGTCTGCTTTTGGACCAGGCATAGAACTATCATAATGTGATGCCAGAAATACTTTTTTAGAATTATTATTTGACATGAAGTCTATTGCTCCAATTAGAGAGTCTAATCCACCAGAAAATAGATTAACTTGAGATATTTCTCCGTAGTCATTTGGTATTTCAACTTCTTCATACATAAGGTCATCTGACGGAGCAAAAGAGCAAGTCCAATAATCTCCTGTCAAAAAAGAAAGTATTCTCTCTATTTCGACACGCCTAGTTGAAATAAGTTCATTTGCTGGAAGCTTAAACTCCACATCAAATAGCCTAGACCAGCCATCTATTGAATGAATTTCGCGTTTAAATGTACGATCTATTGCATATACCTGTGAAGCAAAATAGAAAAATCCGCACACTGTTTCGGAACATTTAGCAAGTAATGCTGAAAGGTAAGTTACATTGATAGTCACATGACTTAATTGAATCCCTTTCATAGACTCACTTTTAAAATGAATCTCCAGGAACAATTCCTTCTTTTTAGGAATAAGTTGGTATTTTGTTGTTTTAATCGTTATCATCAGCTGATAGAATTCTTAGTATTCGGTTAAACTCTTTAGTGATATATTCACGGCCTTGTGGCCCTTTCCTGTCTATTTCTGTAGCATGAACACCATCATTAAAACCAACTCGAACATCTTCCATAATCAAGTCTTTGATTTCGGCAAAAGTTTGGTTAGACAGTTCCTCTCCTTTGGACTTTGTTATTTTTTCAGAGAAATTCTGCACCAAATGCTGAAAAATATACATGCCAAAATATTGATCTAACAAATATGTCATCATCTTTGGATCAAGAACCTTGTCTATGTTTTTGTCAAATTCATCCACTTTATCACCTATAATATTTTCCAATAATTCAATAACATGCATTTCTGCTTTACGAGCAGCTGTATCATCTAGTCCACCCATGTAGTCTGAAGATATTTGAGCAATTAACTTTATAATATCCTTGCATGTCTTATTATCAGTAGTCTTATTGTGTTCAGTTAACCAGTTTGATAAACCTTTAGTTTGTATATCCTGCAAGTTACCTGCGAAGTTTCCTAACCATGAAACACCGCTTCTTCCTATTGCATATGATTTACCATTAGCAACTGTTGAACGCCCACCTGCAGCTTTAACCATATTACCAACTGCCCGATGATAGTTGGATTTAACTCTGTTATTCACCCGACTCAGAGCTTTTATATACTGTTTCTGTGGCATATTACTAGAGTTTTCCTCCAGTTTGTTACCATCTTCCACAGCTTTGGCTGTAGATGTTACAGATTGAGAAGCTTTACCCCAATTGGGTTCTCCAAAGACCGATGCTTTGTGTCTGTGTGATGTTCCCATATTACTCAGGATTTATAGTTGCCATTAATTTGGAATTATTTTTAAGTATATCTTGTAATAATTTTTTCTCACTTGAATCGCATACATTTAATACCTCTCTAAATGAAACACCTAAAGACATTGGCATTTTTTTACAGTCGATACGATTGAGAAGGTTAATATACCTATTAAAGTGTGCTCCTTTATCCTTTATAATAAGGAGGTGATAAATTTCATGTGGCTTTATATCATTTGACGTGATGCTAAGCTTATTGTCAAGAAGAGTAAAGAAATCCTCTCTGTCTTCCTCACTAAGAGCCTTAATTGATGGATAATCTATCATATCTTTATTTTGAGCATTTAGAGCTGTATTAAATAATTCTTTGATTCTTGGCGATATAATTGATATACCAGAAATATTGTCTATAATACTATCTCTGGACACCCAAAATAGTTCACGGAGATCGACTTTGCTAAAGAGGGGTTCTTCTTCAATCAGCCTTTTTAAGGAAGGATCAGTCCATTCTTTCCAATCGTTTTTAGCTTTATGTCCAACAGCGTATGCTTCTAAGTCCAATAGTTGTTCAGTATAATTATTGGAAGTGGAAACTAGTCCATATAAATCTTTAAATCTCTCATTATACTGTTGTTCAATAAGCATAAGTTTAAGTAGTGCAAACTCGTTGTTGTCATTGTTCAAACCGTTAATCCGAAGTAGTTCTCTGCGAATGTCGAAAGCGTTAAGGAAACGTTTGATTAAACGTGGGTTTCGCTTTAATGCATAACTAATCGTTGAAGAAAATTTTAGGACATGGACTATTCTTGCCTTCAGTTCCTCTATTCCTTCTACATTCGTAATCTTAGAAATTGCGTCATTCAATGCGTAAGAATCAAATCTATTCTTTTGGACAAAATCTTTGTAGTCTGTGTGAATAGGAGTAAATACCTTTGGCTCTAAAACTGAATCACAAAGTAAGAGTGAAACGTAGGTCTCCACTTCTTTATTGCTTAGTTTGGGTAACCTATAAGGGAGCTGAATGAATTTTTCCATATAAGCATTTCCAATGTCTCTCTTTTCATGTCCATCTTTGCCATCATCAACGATAGTATTATACTCACTTCTGATTGCGCCGGAAACAATGCTCTCATCAGCAGCAATGATGAATGCTGTTTTGGGAACATTCAAGAATAATTTTATAGCCTCAAGATTATCTATGATGTGTCGTGGAAGACAACGGTCTAAATCATCAATGAGAATTATTATTTGATCCTTACCAGTAGATTCAATTAACTTCTCAAAATCCTCTCGGAATTCACGAACTGCAGAATATTCTTTCTCGGATATAGATTTACCTTCCAAAGCTTCTTTCAACATATTTATGACATCATCTTTAATTTCCTCCTTATGGCTAATCAGTAAGCTAATTAATGCAGGAACAATTGCACCACCACTAATAGCTGCAGCTCCTATTGGAAGTACAGAACTCTTGACGATAGATTGGAGCGTGCGCATCGAGAAAATGTGATCTTTAATTTTTAAGCAAAAAAATGCGGTTGAAGATAGAAAAAGAGCAAAATACGGCGACAGAGCTGTAAAAAAGGCTTTTAGGTAAGTGTCGGCAAAAAGGGTAACGCCAACGGAAACTGGAAAAAAGCCAACTGCAACCGGAGTTACGTTACCAAGTCATAACCGTTTTTCGTATCGTGCGAAGGGCGGGAAATGCACCTTAGACGGTGCGACGATGGCACAGGCTGCAATCTGAACGTCCTTTGCTGTAAGCAAAGGTAAACATTTTCGGGACGTGTCCCGAAAAAAAATGTGTTCGACGGTTCTTTTGCGTTGATACGCTGCAATTTGCATAACTGCTAATAACTCCATAGTTAATAGTTTTGTACCATTAAAAATGTGAGTTATGAGAAGTACATTTTGTGTGTTGTTCTACCTGAAAAGGAAGGACGTAAGAAAAGACGGTACGGTTCCCGTGATGGGACGTATCACCATCGACGGGGGCAAGCCTGCGCAGTTCAGTTGCAAGATGACGGTCGATCCGGCACTCTGGAATACCGAAACGGGACGCATGACGGGTCGGAGCGTCGCCGCGCAGGAGGTGAACAAGATGCTCGACGGCATCCGTGTAAAAATCAACGGCCACTACCGTGAAATCGTGGATCGGGACGGTTTCGTCACGGCGGAGAAAGTAAAGAACGCCTTTTTAGGTCTGGAATACCGCCATGAAACGCTGATGAAAGTTTACGACCAGTTCAACAGTGATTTCGACAAGCTGGTGCAGGCCGGCATGAGGGCAAAATCCACGCAACAAAAGTATCTTGCCGTTTACGACCACCTGAAACGGTTCCTCGAAACGCGATACCATGTAAGCGACATCGCATTGAAAGAGATAGCCCCGGCATTCATCAACGATTTCGAGCTGTACCTCCGCACGGAGAACCATTGCAGCCACAACACGGTCTGGGTGTATCTTATGCCGCTCCGCAAGATGATAGGCATCGCCATAGAAAACGGCTGGCTTCTGCGCGACCCGTTCATCAAGCACGAGATCAGCATGGAGGAAACGGAACGTGCGTTCCTGACGAACGAGGAACTGAAACGGTTGATGGACATGCGTTTCACGAAACCCAAATACGAACTCGTGCGCGACCTGTTCGTGTTCTGTTGCTTCACGGGCTTGTCCTACTGTGAGCTGTACAACCTCTCGGACGACAATATCCGCACGTATTTCGACGATCACGAGTGGATTCATATCTCCCGCCAGAAAACGACGGTCTTGTCGGAGGTGCAGTTGCTCGACATTCCCAAGATGATCTACGAGAAATACAAAGGTATCGGCGAGGGCGGCAAAATATTTCCCGTACCCAAGTACAGCACGATTCTGGGAACCATTAAAAAGATAATGAAATTATGCGGTATAGACAAGGCGGTCACGTGGCATATCGGACGGCACACGATGGCCACTACGGTCTGCCTGTCGAACAACGTGCCGATTGAAACGGTCAGCTCGATTTTGGGACACAAGAATATCCGCACGACGCAGATTTATGCCAAAATCACGAAAGAGAAAGTCAAAAAGGACATGACCGCCCTCGCCGCACAACTGAACTCCATCGAGGAATTTGCGGGAGCAGCCATTTAATAACACGGTATTAACCATTCAAATAACGGAAGATATGAAAAGGGACACTATCAAGATAGAAGGAAAAGCAATCCGCGTAACGGGCAGCGAGGTGTGGATGACGCTGCCGGAACTCGTCGAACTGTTCGGCACGACTTCCGGAGCGGTCTATGCCGGCATCAAGGCCATCTTCAAAGAAAACACCCTGAATGATTACGAAGTCTGCCAATGTGTCCGTCTGGACGGCGGTAACAGCGCGGACGTGTATAACATGGAGGTCGTCATAGCCCTCGCTTTCCGGCTGGACACATATCCTGCGGCACTGCTGCGCGGCTGGCTCGTGCGCAAGGCGACGACACCCGCGCGTGCGACACCCCCGATTGTCCTACGATACAGGGAGGGGGTCTTGAATTGAAAAAACGGCGGACAGGCTTTCGGGCTTGTCCGCCGTCCGTTTTACGGAATGGCCTTGCGGTAATTGTCCATCAGGAGTTTCTCGATGTCGGTCTCCCGATAGAGGACTTTGCCGCCGAACACGATATAGGGTATCTTGCGTCCGGTGCGGTATTCCTGCAAGGTGCGCCGGCTCACTTTCAGCAGGGCGATCATCTCCTTGTCCGTGAGGTATCTCTCTCCCGCGAACGGAGGCCGGAAGTTCTTCATGAGCCGTTCCGCATCTTTCGTCCCTTTTTTCAGGGCGTGCAGCAACGAGGCGATACGCCCGTCGTCTGCCGTAATCACTCGGTCATTGTTCATATATCTGTGGATTTAGCGGGTTTCCGTTGTCGCTTAGGTATCGGATTGCTGCAAGGCCGCCTCTTTCAACAGCCTCTCCACCTCCTCCGGCCTGTAATAAAACTTGCGGTTCACCTGCGCGAAGGCGATCATCCGGTTGTCGCGTAAGGTCTGCAAGGTTCGCGGGCTTATGCGCATCAGGCGGCAGACCTCCTGCCCGTCGAGCCACCTGTTTGCCCGTTTGTCGCTGCAATGGCGGCACAATTCCCCGACCTTTCCCGCAAGCGATTCCGCGGCGGCGAGCAATGCCTCGAATGTTTTCTTTTCTACGATAACTATTTCCATATCCTGCGATTTTAAGATTTGTGGCAAATCTACTCGATTCCTTCGCACCTGCCTACTGTTCGGGGCTTCGTGGCAGCTTGTGGCGTCGGTCTGGCACTCTCTGGCTTCTTCGCATCGCCCCTCCGTGCATAAAATCTTTCCATAGTCGCTACCGACTATGGAAAGCACCTTGCGGAGATACGCCACCTTTGCCCGTGAAACAAAAAGCAAAGGTTATGGAAATCATCACGATGGAAAGTTCCGCCTACAAGGAGCTGGTGGAAAAGATAGATAAGATAGCCGGATATGTCCGCGACAGCGAACGGGAGAAGAAGAAACCCGACGCGGACGTGTGGCTGTGCAACGAGGAGGTCATGTCGCTGCTGGGCATCAGCCGCCGCACGCTCCAACGCCTTCGGGACAGCAAGCGCATCCGCTACGCGATTTTCAGGGGTGCGTGCCGCTATCATTTTTCAGAGGTGTCGCGTCTGGTCGAGGAGTCGATCGTCGCGTGCGACCCGCAGAGGCTGGAAGATTTCAGACGTAATTATCTGCTCCGCACGGGCAGCCAAAAGAAGAAAGGGTAAGCGTATGGGACTGCTGGACACGGAAACATTCGAGCTGTGGATGTCGAAAATCATGGAACGTTTCGACCGCCACGAGCAGATGCTCTCGAAGCTCGCGGGCAAGGAGATCAAGGAGGTGAAGTATCTGGATGGGGAACGCCTGCTGGACAATCAGGACTTGTGCCAGCTCTTGCAGGCAAGCAAACGGTCGCTGCAACGCTACCGCAGCTCCGGCACGCTGCGCTACCAGATGCTATGGCATAAAATCTATTACAAGGAATCGGACGTGCAGGAGTTCCTGAAAAACCATTTCGACGAGTTCAGGGGTTGCCGCAAGGTGGAACGGGAGGAGGGTTGAACGCCAAAGGCTGCCATCCGGACGCCACAAGCTGCCACCTGCGGCGCGAGCCATTGCCGCCGCATTCCGTACCGCTAAATTCGCGGCACATCCATTCAGGTACAATTAAATATCAATCAGTTATGGAACAAAAGAAAAAAGAACAGGACGTTCTGGTCGTCAGGGACGAGCAGACGGGCGAAATCGGCGTCGTCGCGGGTCTGAAACGCGACGGCACGCCGAACATGAAAGCGCCAAAGCGGAGCATGCGCAGGATTTCCTGCGCTTCGACCGTCATGGCGACGTGTTGGACAACTTCTTCGCCAATTTCTTCCGGCAATGCACGAACCCCAAGCGGTTCGCCTTCTACCGCGTAACGGCGGAGGGGATCGAAAACGTGCTTACGGTCATGAAAGAGATGCTGAAGAAGCCGGACGAGTACCGCGACGTTCTCGCGGCACACAGGGTCGATACGACCAAGTACGAGCAACAGGCCGAACAGATGCGGCAGGAGACACCGGATACCGCCGAAAAACGGCAGGACCCCGATTCCGAGAGCCAGACC
>OJMG01001646.1_pt1 | contig 20376 bp, 16 predicted proteins | sample 1597141 | NCBI WGS metagenome assembly OJMG01 (sample SAMEA2452119, study PRJEB22498) | human gut metagenome | biome: human feces; feature: human gut; material: feces | place: Australia | collected 2012 | reverse complement strand
TGCAGGAACTCTATCGCCGTGTGGCTTTCAATATCTGCATTGGTAATAGCGATGATCATTTCCGTAATCATGGTTTTCTTTTGACTGCAAAAGGTTGGACGCTTTCTCCTGCATATGACATGAACCCTACTTTGAATGAGTATCAGAGTCTGCTTGTCTCATCAACCTCCAATAAGGCAGAACTGGGTATTTTGCTGGATGCTTGCGAAGACTATATGCTAAACCGTACAACAGCAGAAAAGATTGTTGTTGAGGTAACTGAAGCTATAAAAGGATGGCGAGAATTGGCAACACGATTGGGGATTTCCAAGAGAGAGATGGATATGTTTGCCGGAGTGTTGGATGAGCGATGTAAGATGGAGTAGTTTCAGTTAGATGAGTTTATAATTGTAATAATGATTTTGCATAACAATAATTTAACATTGTAAAAAGATTAAAAAAATGAAACATATATCTGTTCGAGTACCTTGGCACGACAATGGTTGGAATTCGCATGTATGTGCAAATCCTCGTTGTAATACATTCTGTAAACAACTACCTAATATTGTCAACTCAAAAGTAGATTGTGAGCAGTTGTCGTGTGGAATCGACTGGTCTAAATTAACTACAAAAGAACGTCCTGCTTGTGCTGGAGAGAATGGGGGATTCATGAATTACAAGGCTTATGAGCGTGAATTTATTCACATATATGCTTGGAATTCAGACAATCCACATTCTAAGTTATTACCTACAAAAGTAATGATACCAGCTTATTCAGCTCTTGGAATACCATTCCGTTACTTGAATATGGATGCACAGAAAGACCTTAGCAAGGAGCATCCTGAATTTCGCCCTGCCGAAAGTGCACCTTTCGGTTCGGCTTGGGTTTATAATCCTGAGCGATTGTATGATGTGCTTAAATGGTTCAGCTCAGAGATAACCGAGGAATCGATATGCGTCTTTTATTGTAAGAAAGGCAATCCGATTGACGATGAAGGTTTACGAATGATTGTGGGAATGGGGGATATAGTAAAAAATTGTGGTGTTCAAGACTACGAAACAACTGCCGATTATACATATCCCTTATGGGAGATAATGTTCTCTCATTCCATTCGCCCAGACCTGAAAGAATCTCGCGGCTTCATTCTCCCCTATAAAGAATATCTGGAGTTGGATGAGAATATATTCCAAGGGAAGGGTCTGTCAAAGATACAGGCTCTTGATGAGATCAAATTATCGCTGGATAAATTTGACAGTAGCGGAAAGATATTTGATGAACTATCATATGGTTGTGATTTTATAAGCAATCATTCAATGCTATTGATTCTTGAAGCTGCTCGGCGTTCGTTGGAGGCAGTAATTCGACATGGCTTGGCTGGCTCAATCGAGGGATGGCAATGTCAACTCAGGTGGATTGATGCCCGTATTGAGCATATCAAGAAACAAATCACTCCCTTCCCTTCATTCGCTTCAGCACTTAAAGCGCTGGGAATAGATTATGGCAATCTGATTGAAAGCGACCTGCGAAAAAAAGGATGTGGACCGAAAGACAATCCCTGGGGGCATTTTGAAAAGTTGCTAAATAAGGAAATCAAAGTTGATAGTGCTGTTTACAACTCGTCTCTTCCTACGTATCGAATAAGTTGGGAGGGCCAAACAAGTAATGTACGTGAGCGTCTTATCACTTTATCCAGATTTGAACTTGAATCCGATGTTATTGAGCATTTTATAGATGATGTAGAGTCTGATATACTAAGCAATCCATACCTCATCAGCGAATGGTGCGCTCGGAATTTTATAGAGAAAGTTTCAACGCGTACAATTGATCTTGGAGCCTTCCCCGACCCAACAATTCAGGGTGATAATGTTCCAGTGCCTCCGTTCGCAGCGGAGTCCATTTTGGATACTCGACGCCTTAGATCATTAGTCGTTGAAAGGCTTTATTCCGTTCTAACAGATGGTGATACCCTTGTGTCAATAAAAGAGATGGAGGACTATCTGCGCGACATAATGACGGAAGAAGACAAAGCTCGCCTCCCGAAAAACATACTTCTCACACATCGCCAGTTTTTTGAAGTATCCTTCGATTATGTTCCTGATGAGAACCCTACTGCTATCCAACTCAAGGAATATTATCAAATGGAGGAGTTTCTTCGGAAAGTGCTACGAGAAAGAGCAAAGAGAGATGTTAAGAAGCCTACCGGTGAGGACTGGCTATCCCTCGCTATGTCAGACAAGAATTATGATCCTACAAACGAGCGCAGTCAACAGGCTACTGAGCAGCAGGCCAAAGCTCTTGAAATGATGGACAAAAAGCGCCTTTCAGTTCTCACGGGAGGCGCAGGTACCGGTAAGACTACCGTAGTGAGATCCTTTCTCTGTTCTGACAAGATAAAAGCAGAAGGCGTTCTGCTGCTGGCTCCCACTGGAAAGGCGAGAGTAAGGCTCAGTAATATGGCCGAAAATGTGAGTTCAAAAACCGTAGCTCAGTTTCTTGCCAGTCTCGGCGCCTTCGATTTTGAAAACATGAAACCGCGTCTAACTGAAGACTCGCGCAAATACTCACGTGCTAAGAATATAATCATTGATGAATGTTCGATGCTAACTACCGACACGTTTCATGCGCTTATTATGTCGCTTGACCTGAAGTTCATAAACCGAATAATACTTATCGGAGACCCCTATCAGCTACCTCCGATAGGTCCGGGCAGGGCTTTCTCGGATTTATGCCATTATCTTAATTGTGATGACGCGGACGCCAATCTGAAATCTGCCATTACCTATCTCCGCACCGTTGTGCGCACAATAGCCAGTGGAGATTCAGATGTCTTGACTTTGGCCTCTTGGTTCAGTGGAAACAAACCGGAGAAATTTGCCGATGAAATATTTTGGAAAATCGAAAGCAAGAATCTCAAAGGCGATCTTTCAGTTTATTACTGGAACGATGAAAAGGATCTGCCTCAAATCCTTAGGGATGCAATTTGCAAGGAACTCGCTTGTTCCGATGTCGAACTGCCAGAATCCTTGAAGCAAAAAATAGGTATTGACGACTTAAAATCGCTTGAGTCAGATCCGGCAGCGCTCGAAAATCTTCAGATTCTTGCTCCAGTAATAAATCCCGCATGGGGTACATATCAACTGAATTCCTATCTTCAGTCATGGGTTGGAAATAATATCAATCGCAAAGGGGATTATCAGGAAATCGGAACCCAGAAGATATATAAGAATGATAAAGTCATTCAACTTCAAAATATATTACGAGAATCCTATCCATCAAAAGAAAAATATCCTCTCTCCAATGGCCAGATAGGCTTTGTTAAGTCTATAAATAAAGGACATATCAATGTTATGTATGTTGGCATACCTCATGAAACCTTCGGCTTCAGGGGAGATAAAGGGGAAGACCAGGATGCTGCTATTGAGCTTGCATACGCTATTACAATCCATAAAAGTCAGGGCAGCGATTTTGATACGGTTTTTGTGGTATTGCCCAAAACCGGCCGCATTTTAAGTCGTGAGTTGATATATACAGCTCTTACCAGAGCAAAGAAGCGTGTAGTCCTGCTTGTTCAAGATTCTATTGGTTGGTTGAGAGAATTTACTAAACCACAAGCCTCAGTGCTCGCGCGACGAAATACCAATCTATTTGACTATTCCGTTCGAGCCGAACGTCTTAATATTCCTTATGTTGAGGGCCTGATTCATGGAACAGCCAAGAAAGGTCTGTTTGTGCGTAGCAAGTCAGAAGTTGTAATTGTAAACCAATTGGTAAATGCTGGGGTGGAATTTGAGTACGAGCAACTACTGGAAGAAAATGGCCACCGATGCATTCCCGACTTTTCCTTTGAAACCCCATGGGGTGATAGAATCATCTGGGAACATCTGGGAATGCTTGTCGTTCCGGAATACAAGGCTTCATGGGAGCGTAAACTAAAATTCTACGAGGAAATAGGTTATACCCTCGGAGAAAATCTTTTCACGACTTGCGATCATGAAAATGGTGCAATAATGACCGAAGAGGTGGAAGACGTCATCAGAAAAATCAAGGAGCAGTTATGAATCAGGAGGAGGAATTATATTTCAAGGTACTCAGTAAACAAGGTCGGGAGGCTTGGACAATCTTCAAGAATCCTATGTATCGTGGAGCATTGGAAATCGCCCAGAATCTTTATAAAGACAAAGCACATTTTGTGTATGAGTTACTTCATAATGCCGATAACCAAGGCGCTACCCATTTCTCAATGAGGACAAAAAGCCGGAACAAGTTGAATTTGATGTGATGGCAGAATCGCTCGATAAAAAGTATCTGCTGGTTGACGAATGCAAATGGACAACCCAAGAGAATGGCAAACAACTGACAGGCGAACTTCTCCGTAAAGCTAATTTGTTACTATTTATCAAGAACTACACCATCGTTCCGGTGCTGTTTCTTAAGAGTGCTCCGAAAGATGATGCTGGGAATGCAATGTTGCCAGAAGATGTTATTGAGTTAATGAAATAAAAGGATATAACAATTCACGACTTAAAGATGCTAGATTTTAGAAAACAATTTCAGGAAATTATAGAGCAATCCTATATTCCGTTCAATATAGATAAAGCTGCAACTTCAGATGTATGGAGTAATATTTACAAATTGATACTTCCTAATATTCCAGAAAAACTTTTTAGATATCGTAAAATAGACGATAAAGGTTATACTATTGAATCATTAAAATCCGGAACTATTTCATTATGCCATGCAGGAATGTTTCCGGATAAGTATGATTCATATTTATATATAGATCAAGACAAAATTCGCGAAGATTTAAAAAAGGCATTAAAGGATGCATTGCGCATAACATTGTCGCATATAACCCAGAAATCCTCTGATATAAGGGCAGAAAAGGCAACGCAAATATGTTACTACAGAGAGTGTGGATATACGGATGAACAAATTATAGATAAAATATTGACAGATGAATATATGGATTTTTGTAACAACATTGGGTCTGCGATAAAAAAGCAAGAGTCGCGTTTTAGAAATCCGAGAAATAGTGCAAAAATAGCATGTTTTACAGAAAGTGTACAGTCAAAATATATGTGGGATAGATATGCTGATGGGTATAAGGGATTTGCATTAGAATACGATCTTAGAAAATGTATTTTTAAATATAACTCATTGGGAATGGATGTAAATCTCTTTCCTGTGATTTATACTGAATTAAGACCTGACGTTACATTGGATGAGGGAAATATTCATACTTACGAGTATTTTAAGCAAGTTGGAGATAAAAATTGGTTGAACTTTTTGTCTTCCATGATATCAGTCAATCAATTATATTGGTATCGATCTTATCTTTATAAGGACCAAAAAGAATACGAACATGAACATGAATGGAGAATGCTGTATTATAACTTAGAGGATGAGAATAATTATGCATCAATTCCAGATGTCGGATGTTTGAATGCAATTTATTATGGTCCAGATATAATCCCAAAGGATAAGGATGAATTACATCTGATTGCAGTTGAAAAAGGACTGAAAGAGTATGATGTTGCTCTTGATGCTGGTAGCCGTAGATATGATTTAAGGATAACAGCAATTAAATAGGAATATTCTTTGCTCAAAAAAAATCAATCAACAACCTGAAAGTTGTGTCATCTCGATTATTTATACTACCTTTGCCTACAGAGTAAGGCAAAGGTATTTTTTGATGTATACAATGGCTGAAAAACAGATAGACACGGTTTTAGGATTGGTTGAAGGAACGGAGGAGAATAAAGACGAAAAGTGGATGTGTCATTCGCAAGCTATCGCTGCAACTATGTCAAACCGAATGGAGGAACTTGGTATGACACAACGAGCGTTGGCCGAGAAGATGAATTGCACTCAGCAATATGTCTCCAAGGTGTTGAAAGGTCGCGAGAATCTGTCATTAGAAACCTTGTGCAAGATAGAAAATGCATTAGGTATCAGAATACTGCAAGCCGGAATAGATAAGTAATAACACCATAACAGGGCGCAAGAATATGTCAATACAGAGCGAAGCGGCGTTGGAAGCCGGACTGATAGCCACACTTCGGCAAATGGACTACGAGTATGTTCAGATTACCGAAGAAGATAATCTTTATGCCAATTTCAAGCGGCAGTTGGAAATTCACAACAAGAAACAACTGGCGGAAGTTGGCCGTAACTCATTTACGGATGAAGAGTTCGAGAAGATATTAATCTATCTGGAAGGTGGTACTCGCTTTGAAAAAGCAAAGAAGCTTCGCGACCTATATCCTCTTGATACGGCTAACGGACAGCGCATTTGGGTAGAGTTTCTTAATCGTACCCAATGGTGTCAGAACGAATTTCAGGTTTCGAGCCAAATTACGGTGGAGGGACGAAAGAAGTGTCGCTATGATGTGACGATTCTTATCAATGGTCTCCCTTTAGTTCAGATTGAATTGAAACGTCGGGGAGTAGAACTCAAACAGGCATACAATCAGATTCAACGCTATCATAAGACATCCTTTCATGGGTTGTTCGATTATATTCAGTTGTTTGTCATCTCCAATGGTGTGAACACTCGTTATTTCGCCAATAATCCCAATGGCGGATATAAATTTACATTCAACTGGACGGATGCGGCAAACCTGCCATTCAATGAACTGGATAAGTTTGCTGTGTTTTTCTTGGAAAAGTGTACGCTCGGTAAGATTATCGGAAAGTACATCGTATTACATGAAGGTGATAAATGCTTGATGGTGTTGCGCCCATACCAGTTCTATGCAGTAGAAAAGATATTGGATCGAGTGCAGAACTCCAATGATAACGGTTATATTTGGCATACAACAGGGGCAGGAAAGACTTTGACTTCATTCAAAACTGCGCAACTCGTTTCGGAGTTAGATGATGTAGATAAGGTAATGTTCGTTGTCGACCGCCATGACCTTGATACACAAACACAGTCGGAATATGAAGCCTTTGAACCGGGAGCCGTTGACGGTACGGACAATACGGACGAGTTGGTAAAACGTCTGCATAGCAACTCCAAGATTATCATTACCACTATTCAGAAACTCAATGCAGCCGTAAGCAAGACATGGTATAGCAGCAAAATAGATTCGATACGCCATTCTCGTATCGTGATGATATTCGATGAGTGCCATCGTAGCCATTTCGGGGAGAGTCATAAGAAGATTATGCAATTCTTCGATAATGCCCAGATATTCGGATTTACCGGAACTCCAATATTTACAGAGAATGCAGTTGATGGTCATACGACCAAAGAGGTGTTCGGCAACTGCCTGCATCGCTATCTGATTAAGGATGCCATTGCTGATGAGAATGTTCTCGGTTTTCTTGTGGAATACTATCATGGCAGTGAGGAGGTGCAGAACGGCAGTACCAATCGCATGACGGAAATAGCCCAATTCATCCTTAATAATTTCAATAAGTCAACATTTGACGGAGAGTTCGATGCGCTGTTTGCCGTGCAGTCAGTGCCGATGCTTATCCGTTATTACAAGATATTCAAGGAACTGAATCCTAAGATTCGTATAGGTGCAGTATTTACCTATGCAGCCAATGGAAGTCAGGATGATGAACTGACAGGAATGGGTACAGGTTCTTATCTGAATGACAGTGCAGGCGAAGTCGATGAGCTGCAAGCCATCATGGATGACTATAACGAAATGTTCGGCACATCGTTTACGACTGAGAACTTCCGTGCATATTACGATGACATCAACCTGCGCATGAAAAAGAAGCGAGCCGATATGAAGCCGCTTGATCTTTGCCTTGTTGTCGGAATGTTCCTTACCGGTTTTGACAGCAAGAAACTTAATACGCTCTATGTAGATAAGAACATGGAATACCACGGCTTGTTGCAGGCATTTAGCCGGACGAACCGTGTGCTGAACGAAAAGAAACGCTTCGGAAAGATTGTATGTTTCCGTGATTTGAAGAGCAATGTGGATGCTGCTATCAAATTATTCAGTAACAGCAACAATCCGGAAGAAATAGTGCGACCTCCGTTTGAAGAAATCAAACAGGAATACAAGGAACTTGCATCCGATTTTCTGAAGAAATACCCGGACACAAACTGCATAGACCTTTTGCAGAGCGAAACGGCTAAGAAAGAGTTTGTTTTGGCATTTCGTGATATTATCCGTAAACACGCAGAGATTCAAATATATGAGGATTATAGCGAAGAAGCTGATGATCTCGGCATGACGGAACAGCAGTTTATGGATTTCAGGAGTAAGTATCTTGATATCCATGATACTTTTGCACTCGTTGATCCAGCACCGTCACCCAAACCGGATGATGATACAGATGTTCCGGATGACGGAGACTTCGGTGATGTGGATTTCTGCCTTGAACTCCTACATAGCGACATTATCAATGTGGCATATATCCTTGAACTCATTGCAGAACTTGACCCATATAGTGCCGATTACGCAGAACGCCGTCAGAATATCATTGATACGATGATTAAAGACGCAGAAATGCGCAGCAAAGCCAAACTTATCGATGGTTTCATTCAAAAGAATGTGGATGACGATAAGGAAAACTTCATGATTCAGCGAGACAAAGCTGACGGTACAAGCGATTTGGAAGAACGGTTGAACCACTATATTGCCGTTGAGCGAGAAAATGCCGTCAACTCATTGGCTGAGGAAGAGGAAATATCGTCATCGGTATTGAATCACTTCCTCAAAGAATATGACTACCTGCAAAAAGAGCAGCCGGAAATCATACAAAAAGCATTGAAAGAGAAGCATCTCGGATTGATAAAGACGAGAAAGGCGTTGACGAGGATTTTAGACAGATTGCGTAATATCATACGCACTTTCAGTTGGGATTAAAAGAAATACTGATATGGTAAAGACAAATGAACCCGGATATGTGTATATCTTGACTAATCCAAGTTTTCGTGAGGATTGGGTCAAGATCGGTAAAAGTGCGCGGCCTGTAGATATACGTTCCAAGGAACTTGACAACACGGCTGTTCCGTTGCCTTTTGAGATTTATGCAACCATTCAGACGGTCAAATATAACGATGTTGAAAAGCATGTACACAAGACTATTGATCGGTTGACGGATTTGCGTATTCGTCAGAATCGGGAGTTTTTCAATGTGCCGCCACAAATAGCTTTGGATATATTCAATGACATAGCCAAGATGATTGATGATGCGGTTGTTACGGTCTATGTAGATAATAAACCGGTTTGCCATAACGAAAAAGATTCATTGCCTGTCGTGCAGAAGCGAACCGTAAAGCGAGGTCGTTTCAAATTCAGCATGGTCGGTATTAAAATAGGGGAATGCGTTACCTTTATTCCTACGGATACGGAAGTCAAGGTGGCAAGCGATGATTCCGTTGAATACGAAGGTCGTATTTATAAATTGTCCCCTTTTGTCGGTACGTTTATGCCGGAAGAGAAACGGAATACATCGGGTGCATATCAAGGGGCAAAATATTTCTCATATAAAGGGAAAGTGCTAGATGACCTGAGAAGTATAATAGAGAGCAATATACCATTGCCGGAAAGTGATGTAAACAAGATAATATAGAGCAATAAAGATATGAGCGAAGAACTGCAACAGAAACTCCGTGACCAGCTTTGGGAGGTCGCAAACCGTTTGCGTGGCAATATGTCGGCAAGCGATTTTATGTATTTTACCTTGGGATTCATTTTCTACAAATACCTGTCGGAGAAGATAGAAACATACGCTAACAGTGCGTTGGATGATGATGAAGTTACATTCAAGGAATTATGGGAAATGACCGATTCGGATGCACCGGAATTGCAGGAAGAGGTTAAGAACCAGTGCTTGGAAAATATAGGCTACTTCATTGAACCGAAGTTCTTGTTTTCGTCCGTAATTGAGGCTATCAAGCGGAAAGAAAATGTTCTTCCTATGTTGGAACGCTCGTTGAAGCGTATAGAAGACAGCACTTTGGGACAGGATAGTGAAGAGGATTTTGGCGGATTGTTCTCGGACATTGATTTGGCTTCGCCTAAATTGGGAAAAACAGCAGATGATAAAAACACGCTCGTCAGCAATGTGCTTCTTGCATTGGACGATATTGACTTTGGTGTAGAGGCCTCGCAAGAAATTGATATTTTGGGCGATGCTTACGAATATATGATTAGCCAGTTTGCAGCCGGCGCAGGCAAGAAAGCCGGTGAGTTCTATACTCCGCAAGAGGTCAGCCGCATATTGGCGGAGATTGTTACTCTTGGGCATAACCGTTTGCGTAATGTTTACGACCCTACTTGCGGTAGTGGTTCACTATTGCTCCGTGCAGCAAGTATCGGTAAGGCGGCATATATCTATGGACAGGAGAAAAATCCGACTACTTACAACCTTGCCCGAATGAATATGTTGCTGCACGGTATCCGATTCAGCAGCTTCAAAATAGAGAATGGCGATACGCTTGAATGGGACGCATTCGATGATATGCAGTTCGATGCAGTGGTTGCAAATCCTCCGTTCTCTGCCGAATGGAGTGCTGCCGACAAATTCAACAACGACGACCGTTTCAGTAAAGCAGGACGACTTGCACCTAAGAAAACAGCCGACTATGCTTTTATTCTGCATATGGTTCATCACCTCAATGAAGGTGGTACGATGGCTTGCGTTGCTCCGCACGGAGTTCTGTTTCGAGGGAATGCAGAGGGTGTTATACGCCGCTTCCTGATAGAGAAGAAAAACTATATCGATGCTATTATCGGTTTGCCAGCCAATATATTCTATGGTACAAGTATTCCGACCTGTATTCTCGTATTGAAGAAATGCCGTAAGGAAGACGATAATATCTTGTTCATTGATGCCAGCAAAGAGTTTGAAAAGGTCAAGACCCAGAACAAACTCCGCCCTCAGCATATACAGAAGATTGTAGAAACCTATCGTGACCGCAAGGAAATTGAAAAGTACAGTCATCTTGCTACGTTGCAGGAGGTTGCCGAAAATGACTATAATTTGAATATTCCTCGCTATGTCGATACTTTTGAGGAAGAAGAGCCTATTGACATCAAAGCAGTCATGGCTGAAATAAAGGAATTGGAAGCCAAGCGAGCCGAACTGGATAAGGAAATAGAAGGCTATTTGAAAGAATTGGGACTGGTTGAATAATTACACTATGGCAGAGATAGACAACATCCCCGAAATGCGTCCATCATTCGACAATATACGCCGTCAGGATGAGGGCGGAAACGAATACTGGAGTTCTCGCGACCTGTGCGCTGCTATGGGCTATTCGGCTTATTGGAAATTCCAAAGAGTCATAGACAAGGCTATCAAGGTGGCAGGTGAAAAAGGAATGAATGTAGACGACCATTTCAACCAAGCGGTTGATATGGTAAGGATTGGAAGCGGCTCATTCCGTAAGGTCAATATCTTCCGTCTTTCGCGTATGGCGTGTATGATTGTTGCCGAAAATGCCGATGCCCAAAAAGTGTTGGTACAACAAGCTCGCGATTATTTTACTCGAACAATTTCGACAAACGAATTGATGCAAAATTCGTTGAGTTCTAACATTTTGCTGTATAAAACGGCGCAAGGCGAGGCACGAATAGAAGTGATATTCAACAGTGAAACATTTTGGATGTCACAAAAGCGTATGGCCGATTTGTTCGGGGTGGATGTACGGACTGTCAACTATCATCTTGGTCAGATTTACGAAACAGGCGAGCTTACAAAAGAGGCAACTATCCGAAAAATTGGGATAGTTCAATCAGAGGGAGAACGGGATGTAGAACGTACACCTCTGTTCTATAATTTGGATGCCATTATTGCGGTAGGTTATCGTGTCAATAGCTATCAGGCCACTCAATTCCGTATCTGGGCTACATCTGTATTGAAGGAGTTTATTATTAAAGGATATGCCCTTGATGACGAACGCTTGAAGCAGGGAAAACACTTTGGCAAAGATTATTTTGATGATTTGCTGGAGCGTATTCGTGAGATACGCACTTCCGAGCGTAGATACTATCAAAAGATAACCGACATTTATGCGGAATGCAGTGCCGATTACGACTCCAAATCCGAATGTACCAAATTGTTCTTCAAGATTGTACAAAACATGATGCACTTGGCTGTAACTCATCGTACTGCAGCTGAAATCGTGTATGAACGTGCTGATTCCGAGATGCCACACATGGGATTGACCACTTGGAAGAAAGCCCCTGATGGCAGAGTGCAAAAGTCTGATACGATAGTGGCAAAGAACTATCTGTCAGATCGAGAGGTTTCGGAACTTAACGGCATTACTACTTCTTTCTTAGAATTGGCGGAGCTTCGTGCCAAACGTCACATCATTACTACTATGGCAGATTGGAAACGGTACCTTGAACAGTTCCTCGGTGCGAATGATTATAACGCACAAGATACAGCAGGCAAAGTTTCGCAGGAAGAAGCGCGAGAGAAAGCATATAGTGAGTACGAAAAATATAAAGTGATTCAAGACAGGTCATTTATCTCCGATTTCGACCGCTTTAATGGTGACGACAAATTGTTGCCCTTTGACATTAACCCCAATAATGAGTAATGATTATGGAAAATAATAACGATAATAAAGTCCTTAATGTTCCCCATTTGAGATTCCCTGAGTTTACTGATGAATGGAAGGAGTCTGTGTTATCAGATTTTGTAGAGCGAGTTAAAAGGAAAAATAAAAACAATCTTTGCAAACTGCCACTAACAATTTCCGCACAATATGGCTTGGTTGACCAAATTTCATTCTTCAATAAAGTCATTGCAAGTGAGAATATGTCGAATTACTATTTATTACATAAAGGAGATTTTGCCTATAATAAAAGCTATTCTTCAGAATATCCGTGGGGTGCAATAAAGCGACTTGACTGTTATGAGCAAGGTACATTATCCTCTCTATACATTTGCTTTAAACCGTATAGTCATGTCTCATCGGATTTTTTAACTCACTATTTTGAAACTTCAAAATGGCATCAAGGTATTTCTGAAATCGCAGTTGAAGGAGCAAGGAATCATGGATTGTTAAATGTTGGTATTCAAGATTTTTTTGAGACAAGGCATTGCCTACCTCAAAGTCTCTTAGAGCAAGAGAAAATTGCAAAATTTCTCAACTTAATCGAAGAACGAATCGCTACCCAAAACAAAATCATTGAGGATTTGAAAAAACTAAAGTCTGCAATTATTGAAAAAACATTTAATGAAAACTATTCCAATAAGATACGTTTGCGTGATGTTGGCTCATATATTCGTGGTTTGACTTATAGCAGCGATGATGTTGTTGAAAGCAATGGAATTTTCGTTATGCGGTCTAACAATATTATCAACGGAAGCTCGCTTGATTATCATAATAATATAGTGTCTGTAAACAAGCAAATACTAACAGAGCAACAGTTGCAAACTGGTGACATTGTTATATGTATGGCAAACGGAAGCTCCTCATTAGTTGGAAAATCCTCATTTTACGACGGCGATTGCTCAACCCCTATAACTGTTGGTGCTTTTTGCGGTATATATCGTTCAAAGGAACCTATTGTAAAATGGTTATTCCAGACTAATAAGTACCGTAGGTACATTTGGAACTCATTGCAAGGTGGTAATGGGGCAATAGCCAACTTGAACGGGGACGATATACTTCGTATGTCATTTTCGATTCCTGCCACGCCTGCCAAAGACAATAGAATAAAGCTACTTACCTCAGTTGATACTCTATTGGAAAGTAATATATCACTCTGTGATTTATACATTTCGCAAAAATTGTACTTGCTCCGTCAAATGTTTATATAAACAATTGACGGAGCAAGTACTGCTTCTGTTTTGATAAATAGGACGCATAGAGTTCTTCGTTTTCGATTTTCTTCTCAATATTTCTAATAGTATCCACTATATGACGTTGTTGTTCTTTTTGTGGAATTGTAGTTTTCATATCAAGCCACTCTTCAACATTTATCGAACGCCCATCTCGAATGCCATAAGTAACAATAATCAGCGATTTGATAAATTTTTGCGAGGTGAAATAATATGACAGATACCTAAACTCCAACAAATCATTCGGACGCAATATTGTATATGCAGGACTGCATACGCCAATCTTATCAGAAAACGCATAACCTCCTTGAAATGAACGTAAATGAATTACATAATCGCCTTTTCTCACAACTTTATAAGTATTGATATTGCTTCGCTCAAATTGAATATCTAAGTTCAAATCTTCCCTGTTTACCATTCCCTTTTCTTGGCTTGCTGAAAGGATGTTTGAATATTCAAGTTGTTTGTTTCGTTCATTTACAATTTCAAAGATTTGTCTATATGAATATCCTTTTCCTTTTATTGCAGAATAGAGCTGGTCAATAATTGCAGACATTACCGTACAGCAATCCTTAATTAAAGGGCTTGCAGTTGCGCTAACTACCAAAGAAAAGGCTAACATTGCAATTTCTCAGTGTTTAGAGTGTCATAGCTCAACACTTCAAGAGAGCGAGGTTTTGTCTAGTGGACTATGCAAAGTGTTTGGTGCAAATGGATTGGTTGGTTATAAAGATGTGCCACAAATGAACGGTGATGCGATACTGGTAATCAAGGATGGTTCGGGTGTTGGTACAGTTTCCTATGCACAGGGCAAATTTTCGGTAATTGGCACACTCAACTATCTTACTGTCATAGGCAACAATGATTTGCGGTATCTGTACTTTGCGCTGTCAGTGTTCAACTTTCAACCGTACAAAACTGGTATGGCGATACCACATATCTACTTCAAAGATTATGGTAAAGCGAAAATATATTGTCCTTCACTTGCTGAACAAAAGCGTGTCGCAAACGTGCTTGACAAATTAGAGAGCAAACTTTTTGTTGAGCAAGAACTTCTTGCGTCATTCAATCAACAAAAACTGTATTTGTTGGGGAAGATGTTTATATGAACATCTTCCTTAATAGATATTGTTTCTGTATTTGATATTTCTGTAATAGTTGCCTTTCAACATCCTCTTTAAGCGATAACACTGAAAGAAGATGACTAATTTCTTTTTGCCTATCTAAATCTGGTATTGGGCATTTTATGTGATTTATATCCTTTAGGTAGGCTGTTTTCATCGTACCTTCAGTTACAACACGTTCAACTTCTTTTTGAAAATATGAAGATTGCATAAAGTAATAAAGAAATTCAACATCAATATTTGTATTAGGGACAATACCTAAAATTCCTTGTTTGGTACAGACTGGATATTTGTTTATAGAAATAGCACCGATTGTTGCTCCATTAGAGTATATAATGGAGTGCGTAGGAATCAGCCATGCTGAAGATTTTTTGAGTCCTAACTCTGTAATATAGTCTTTGTTAGCCGATAAATATTTATTGCTCAAATCGTCTATTTTTATGAAAGGAATGCTGCCGTTATCATAAAATTCTGTATTTGACGTAGTGGGTGTTCCACCCTCACCTGCTTTACTATATAATGTTTCAAATGCCACTAACTGCCCACATTTCAGAGTTATTATATCATCTATAAGCCCTTTAATTAAGGATTGCAGTTTCTCAATGATTTTGTTTTGAGTAGCAATACGCTCATCTATCAACGACAATAACTCTGCTATCTTTTGTTGCTCAACATCAGATGGAACTGACACTTGAATTTTACGAACTTCATTTGCCGAAATTTCTAAAAAGGTTGACCCACAAGACTTCCTGATTAGATCTTTCTTCTTTGTTTGTATCAGATAATAGAGAAAATCAACATTGCATTTTTTAGATACAAGACATTGAAAACCTTGGTTTGTAGCACATTCTCTGAGAGATAATGAGCATTCTCCAATGGTGGCACGAGAACTTAAAAGTATCGTATTGGGAGGCAAAAGTTTTGCGCTGGAATTGTTTAACCCCACTTCTGTTATGGTACGCAAACTTGAATCAACATATTTATTTTTACCTATTTCAGAAGGGGTAAACCATTGTATTTCTCCATCCCAATATGATTTTACAGTAGTATCAGGCGTTCCACCGCCAATAACAACCGCTAAATCGTTTATTGATTTTGTTACCCACTCCCCACTAAACTCAGGAAATCTCAAATTTGGAACATTGCCCATTATATTTCTCTAATTATAGGAAACCCCTAAAAAAGCAATTATGACAAAGAAATCAATTAGAGAAATTGCGATGGCTTGGCGAGAAGACAAGCGTCCGTATGTGAAGCAATCAACATTTGCAGCTTATATGTTGATTCTGGAAAACCATCTTTTACCATATTTTGGTGAAAGTGATGCGTTAAGCGAGAAAGCGGTACAAGATTTTGTACTACAAAAACTCAATGGTGGTATGAGTGTAAAATCGGTAAAGGACATTCTTATTGTGCTCAAAATGGTGATGAAGTTCGGAGTAAAACACGAATGGATGAATTATTCAGAATGGGACATAAAATATCCTACAACAGAAAAGAACAAGGAGCTGGAGGTGTTGACTGTAGCCCATCACAAGAAAATATTGGACTACATTCGTCAAAATTTCACATTCCGTAATTTAGGCATCTATATAAGCCTAAGCACCGGACTTCGTATTGGTGAAGTTTGTGCTTTACGCTGGAGTGACATTGATGTGGATAGCGGAACTATCAGCGTTCAGCGTACCATAGAGCGTATTTATATTATCGAAGGTGAAATGAAACATACTGAGCTGGTTATCAATACGCCTAAAACAAAGAACTCCTGCCGTGAAATTCCTATGAGCAAGGAGTTGCTTGCATTGGTGAAACCACTGAAAAAAGTGGTAAATGCGGATTACTACATACTCACCAATGAACCATTGCCCACAGAACCACGAACATATCGCAATTATTACAAACGGTTGATGGAGCACCTTGGTATCCCCAAATTGAAATTTCATGGGCTTAGGCATAGCTTTGCGACTCGCTGTATAGAAAGCAATTGTGACTATAAAACAGTCAGTGTATTGCTGGGACACTCAAATATCAGTACCACGCTCAATCTTTATGTCCATCCAAATATGGAACAAAAGAAACGTTGTATCGCCAAGATGTTCAAGTCGCTTGGCAAATAGCATTTTACTGGTATGTAACTTCTGTGCGATCATTTGGAGAAAAACGGTCTAAGTTAGCAAGTCCAAGTGAAAATGCACTAAGCTCAGTCATTGTTAAATAAAACGTAGAAGATGCCCGACATGTACCCGACAAGTTCAAAGAAAATAGCTATGTTGATTGAAGTATAGCTTGTATGCACTTTTAGTTCAAATGTCAAATCGCAGAACTATACAACAATTCCGTAACCACCGTAACAGTTACGGCGGTTACAGGATTGTTATAGCCTATGATACGACCAAACAAATGCCAATGATAGTTGCTTTCTAAAGATTCGTAAACTTTCAATTACGTCCATTTATCCAAAATCTTCGGTACGATTATAGCCATGGCAATCCCCAAAATTGCAATAAGAATATAGATAACGACTGCTTTCCATATCAACGCTGAATGCAATATTTCTGCATTGGCCACTATCATGCAGATGAAAAAAGAAGATAGGGCTACCAGTATTATAATAGTGATGTAAAATGCGGTAGCCGGAATACTGATGGCATTGCCGGATTTTTTCATTCTTCGCTCGGCTTCCTTGCATTTGCTCTCAATCTGACTGGGAAAATCGCATAGAAGCCTTGCCCCAAATTCCACTGCCAACTTCTGCATTTCTTTAGAAATAATAGGCTTACACTCTCGTATAGGGCCGGACAGATTGTCAACTTCCGTTCTCAACTTGAACACGTTGTCGTTCAGTTTGGCAAGTTCTTGTGCATTGATATCGAGTAGGCGGTTTTCTTCCTCCTGATATTCATTCTTAGGATTGGACTTTATGGCTTCCGCTTCAGCCATTTCTGCGGAAAAGTCGAATTTCTTTTTCATGTGGCTATCGTTTTAATCCTGATTTTGGTTTCTTTTCGAGCAGGCGACCAGCAGCACGAGCGCATCTGCGTGCCCATTGCAAATCGTCTTCGTCCTTATCTCTCCAAGGCAAATCGCTTTGTGAACCTCCGCCACCGCCTCCGGTGGTAACGTTGGGCGTTTCAAGCAGTCCGACAAAAATAGCTACAGCCATATCGGTAAGTTCCTGACTGTTCTCTATATCTCTGTAGTCAAACTCATCGTTGAAACAGCCAAGTACTTTCTCCGGAATATAGAAATGGTGTTCCTTATCGTCATGATTAAGCGTATAGGAAATAGTATCGGGATGATAAGTGCTATATCTGGAATGCTCTGCGGATGCTGATGGCTTGAAATTCTGTTCCGTTTGAGTTTCCTTAGAGTGATTGCTAACAGCGGCAACTTGCGGCTTATGATGCAGTTTGTCCCATGTTTTAGGAAGTTTTGAAATCATCAGATTCCGGGCGACTCCCAATTCGGAAGCCTTGTATTTGGTATTACCGTTTACAAGTGCGTAGCCCCTGATGACGTGTTGCGCATCCTTTCTTTCGTGTACAGAGTAACCTTTTCTTGTGAGGGCATTTTTATATTCTTCCCAAGACCATTCAGGCATTGACCTCAGCGCATCCATACAATCACGATTCACCTGATGGATATTGGTGTATCGGATTTGCACAGCAGTAGTCCAGCCTCGTTTCTTTGCTACTCGCTCGGCAGCACGTTGCGCACGAAGATGAATGTTATGGTCGTTGTTGATGTTACCGTCCTCATCCAAACGGCAGACAGCTGCATGAAGGTGGGGAATTTCGCTATCGGATTCCTTGTGCAGCCAGACCGTGTATTTGCTGTTAGCCAGATTGGTCTGGCAGGAACGGACTTTTCCATCCTTGCCGGTAAACACCTGTTTGTCAAACTCCGCAGCGAAATCCTGCCAAAGCTTTTGCCAGTCTTCAATGTCGAAGAAACGGGTATGTTCGGCAGAGGGGCTTAGCTCGATTCTGATGACAGAGTTCTTGATGGGTTTGAAACGTGATAAGGTCAGTTGCATGGAGTTCCATATCCCCATAGTGTCCGGTTGCGACGGCATCAGATTGTCCAATACCCGATAGATTTTCTCCGGGTGTTTTTTGTTCAGAGATTCGCCGGTAATATAACGGATGGCGTTTATGCCGTGCGATATTGCTTTTGCCTTTGCTATCATACTTCTTCGGATTTTTCGTTGGACGGAATCTTATTTCTCTCTTTTACGGCATTGAGAAATTGGCAGACGCTTTCAGCAATATTGCCAAGTTCTTTGAGCCAGCCTACCATGAACGGCACCTGATTGAACAATATCATTCGCTGCTTTGTGGACATTCCGCGAAGTGCAGAAGTGTATTTTACAAGGTCTGACCGACAGTTGTCCAGATTCTGCAACAGGTCTGTTTCTTCTTTTGTGAGCCTCGGTCTGGGTCGATAGTTGTATGCACAGGCAAGCAAGTAATCGCTTACTGTCATACCGCATTGCTCAGCCTGTGACTTGATGTACTCTTTCTGACCGGGAGTTACTTTTGCTCCGATAAAGACATTTCTTGTTTCTTTTTTCTCCTCTGGAGATTGTGTCTGTTCCTCAATATTTTGTTCCATATAAATCATTGTTATAAGTGAATAGGTGCGAGCTTGCGAGTACCGCACCGGCGAAGTGTCTGAGCAGGCAAGAGTACCAATGTACAACCGTAACATAGTGAGGTTATACCTTGGCATATCTCGCAACAGTTACCTGTTGATGCTTCACGGCAAGCCGTATAGGATGTACATACAGAATCGGCAGACGGATTGGAATCAGAATTTGATATATCCTACTATAAAAGGGTAGGGAATGAAACCGCATATTGTAATCCTTGACCACTTTACTTTATTCCTATATGTACGCCCAGACATTAAAGTAAAGTTCTACGGCTGTACTAATTGTAAACTGCGGCGTTATTTTCGGAGTTCGGACTTAGTCATTTACCAAAGTAAACTCCTGTCGTCCTCATCCTCAATGCCTTGCATTTTATCAATTATTACACACCTTATTGGTAATTAATAATGGTAGTCAGGATTGAACTGGTATTCTTTCCCTTCTTTTATCACCATCCGTTTATTGCCGAGAAAGGTAGCTACTTTGACCGCTTTGTTATGACCGAGTTTCACGCCTTGTAACCCATAGCCGTTTTTCAGTCGCTCCAGATAGTTGTCGTAACCGGTAATATTGCCATCGGCAAAAATGGCATCCAACGCAGCACGATGTACGCTCTCCGGGATTTCCTTGTATGGCTCAAAAGGTTCTTTGGTCGGTCGTCCGAGTTTCTTCTCTTTGGATATATAGGATTCCACTGGTTCAGGCAAGGCACATTCGTTTATGCGGAAAGCGAAAGGCTCAAATTCCCGTTCTCGGATATGAATGGCTTCAACACAACTGATAGTTTTATCATCTTTATCCACTTCCACCTGCATGATGGTTTCCGCCTTGTTGTTGAGTTCCGT